>Ga0208598_1000100_pt1 | contig 30470 bp, 25 predicted proteins | sample LakMenEpi22Jun12_FD_150726 | JGI IMG/M metagenome (GOLD analysis project Ga0208598, IMG submission 150726) | Freshwater microbial communities from Lake Mendota, WI - 22JUN2012 deep hole epilimnion (SPAdes) | ecosystem: Environmental > Aquatic > Freshwater > Lake > Epilimnion/Euphotic zone ... | reverse complement strand
TTTTTCGGGTGAGTTGGAAGCGGCCTCGGCAGAGTTAAAGACACTCGGCCATTCCGAATCGATTCGTACCATGCTGCAGCATCTTTCATTTTCACTGTTAACTGGCGAAGAGGCCTTGCTGCCAGCAATAAAATTGCTGCTTAACGAACTGGCCTCGCAAAAAGAATTTCATGCCGAGCTGCCTTCACTCGAGGAGCGACTTCGCGCCACCTATGTAGAGATGCAAGATGTGGCCCGCGATCTGGAGCGGCTTAGTGAACGGGTACAACATCAACCCGATCGTATGCAGCAACTCAATGATCGACTTTCGCTGGGGTATCGCCTTTGTAAGAAACACCAGGTAAACACCACCGATGAACTCTTGTCGTTTCAGCAGTCACTGCGCGATAAATGCAAAGCGGTCATCGATATGGACCAAGAGCTGGCCGCGCAGCAAAAAGCCGTGCAACAGACCGAACAGAAAGCGATAGAGCTGGCCACGCAATTATCGACTGCTCGAAAAAAGCAGATTGCTCCGCTCGAAAAAAAGGTCAATGCCTTACTCAAACAAGTGGGGATGCCTGCGGCACAGTTACAGGTTCAGCTGGCCTCGGCTCAACTGGGTCGTGACGGAATAGATGAGGTAGCCTTTTTGTTCGACGCCAACCGCAGCGGGCAATTTCAGTCGTTACGAAAAGTCGCCAGTGGGGGAGAGCTCAGCAGACTGATGCTTTGCATCAAATCGTTGGTAGCGGCTTCTCTTGATCTGCCTACTCTTATATTCGACGAGATCGATACCGGCATTTCGGGCGAGGCGGCAAGACAAGTGGGTCTCTTACTCAACGAGCTCGCTGCCAGCCGGCAGGTCATTTGTATTACCCATCAGCCCCAGATCGCGGGCAAAGCACAATCTCACTTCTTTGTTTACAAACAGTTGAGCAAAGACCCCCGGGCCGCCGCCATCACCCGTATCAAACTGCTTCAAAAAGAGGAGCGAATCGATGTGATGGCCCGAATGCTGGGGGGCGATCAGCCTTCTGAGGCCGCCTTGGCCAATGCCCGCGAGATGCTCTCGTAATTGTGGATAACCCTTCTTTTGCAGTGAGAAAAAGGTGCAGAAAGAAAAATTTTTTCTGTTTTTCATTTGGGGTTTATTTCGCTGTTCACTGACTTGTTCTTAACCCCCAAATTGTGTAGTGTATGGATGTGCCTAATATCAATAAAGACCGTAAGGCTAAGCGTAAAAGTGCCGTTGATCTGGGCACCATGGTGTACGGTAAAGTACCGCCCCAGGCTCGCGAACTCGAAGAGGCCGTGTTAGGAGCCATCATGCTCGAGCGTGGCGCTTTTGATATTGTGGTAGAGATCTTAAAGCCGGGTTGTTTTTACACCGAAGCGCACCAGCGCATTTTTTCTGCCATGCAATCGCTCTCTAACAAGAGCCAGCCCATCGATATCTTGACCGTTACCGAAGAGCTGCGTTTTAAGGAGGAGCTCGATCTGGTAGGAGGGCCTTATCTACTCACAAAACTCACCAATGCGGTTGTCTCTGCTGCCAACATCGAGGCGCATGCCCGCATCATCTTGCAGAAATTCATTCAACGCGAGCTCATTCGTGTGAGTGGAGAAATTATCGGTGATGCATATGAAGATTCTACCGATGTGTTCGATCTGCTCGATGATGCCGAGACCAAGTTATTCGAGATCACCAACAATAATCTGCGCAAGAATTTTGAGACCATCGATTCGGTGTTGGTCAATACTATCAAGCGAATAGAGGACCTGCGCAACAAGAACGAAGACATTACCGGCGTACCCAGCGGATTTGCTTCGCTTGACCGGGTCACGTATGGTTGGCAACGTACCGATCTGATCATTTTGGCCGCTCGCCCTGCGGTGGGTAAAACTGCCTTTGCACTCAACCTGGCACGCAATGCCGTTATGCACGCTGCCAAGTCCACACCGGTCGCTTTCTTCTCTTTAGAGATGAGTGCGGCGCAGCTCGTACAACGGATCTTGTCAGCCGAAAGTGAGATCTGGCTCGAAAAGATCAGCCGCGGAAAGATGGAGGAGCACGAAATGAAACAGCTTTATGCCCGTGGGGTACAACGATTGGCCCAGGCTCCGCTGTTTATCGATGATACCCCCGCACTGAACATCTTTGAACTGCGTGCCAAGTGCAGAAGACTAAAGAATAAGCATAATATCGGGATGGTGATCGTCGATTATCTGCAACTGATGAGTGGTACCGGCGAAAATCGAAATAGTAATCGAGAGCAAGAGATCAGTAATATCTCTCGTAACCTCAAAGCCCTTGCCAAAGAGCTGAGCATTCCCATCATCGCACTTTCACAGCTAAGCCGTGCCGTAGAGACCCGTGGCGCTGGTAAGGACGGATCGAAGATGCCACAGCTAAGCGATCTGCGCGAATCGGGAGCCATTGAGCAAGATGCCGATCTGGTCATGTTCCTTTACCGTCCGGAGTACTATGATATTACTACCAATGATATGGGAGAGAACAATCGTGGCGAAACGCATGTGCGTATTGCCAAGCACCGAAATGGTTCGCTCGAAACGATCAAGTTGCGCGCCTTGCTCAACATACAAAAGTTTACCGAAGAAGAAGGCGGTATCGGTATGAGCGGACTCAATTCGAATTGGAAGCCCGTTAGTGATCTGGATGGGCAAGGGGGTGCGCGTGTGTTCGTGCAAACCGGTAGCCGGATGAATGATATTGATGCCGACGATGATATGCCAGCCTGATCATGAACGCTCCTTTTTTTTACATAGCATCTTACGAGGCCTCCCAGCAACAAGTAATGCTCGACGAGACCAATAGCAAACATGCTATACAGGTACTTCGATTAAAGAAGGGCGATGCCATACTACTTACCGACGGGTGTGGTCATTTAATAAATGGGATCATTGCAGATGAGCATCGAAAGGCCTGTACGGTGCAGATCGAATCGGTAGAGTTCTCTGCCCGCCCGGATGATCCCGTTATCTTGGCTGTCTCGTTACTAAAGAATACCAATCGTTTTGAGTGGCTGCTCGAAAAAGTAACGGAGCTCGGTGTTAGCCGTATCGTTCCATTGATCTGTGAGCGCACCGAAAAAGAAACAATGCGCATAGATCGCTTACAGGCCGTGTTGGTCAGTGCCATGTTGCAAAGCCAGCAGTGTTGGTTGCCGGTGCTCGACTCACCACAACCCTTCTCGTATCTCGCACACCTCAAAGAAACTGCATCAAATTGTTGTATCGCCTATTGCGGTGCCGTATCAAAAATACCGCTTGCTGCATGGAAGATTTTGCCCGGTGCTTCGTTGGTCTGCATTGGGCCAGAAGGTGATTTTACTGCCGATGAACAGGCAGAGGCCGCAGCCAACGGATTTACCACCGTAAGTTTAGGAACCACACGATTACGAACCGAAACGGCCGCCATGGTCGCATCAGCTTTGCTCTGTCAACGAGCGACTCTTCACTAATATCAATGGCTAATTGAATTGTTGTAATTTGAGAACTCAGCTGCCCTTGCAGATATTTTTTGCAATGGCCGGTCCTTCGTAGATAAATCCGGTCCACACCTGCAACAAAGAGGCGCCTGCATTTATCTTTTCCTCGGCATCGGCTGCCGTAAAAATTCCACCCGAGGCGATCAGCGGGATGGCTCCTTTCGTTCGACTTGAAATGTATTGAAGAAGGCTCGTATTTTTTTCTTTGAGGGGTGCCCCGCTCAGTCCACCGGCACCGATACGACTCACCTTGTTCTCTTCGGTAGTTAAATCCTCTCGACCAATGGTCGTGTTGCTAACGACCAACCCGTCGAGTTTTATCTCGAGAGCCAGTTCGATCACATCATCTACTTGCGCGGGACTCAGGTCGGGAGCGATCTTTAAGAAAAGGGGTCTTTCAATTGCTTTTTCGCGATTGCGTTCTTGCAGGTGGGTGAGAATCTTTTTCAACGAATCTTTTTCTTGCAAGGCGCGCAACCCGGGTGTGTTGGGTGAACTCACATTGACTACAAAATAGTCGACCCAGGGATGAAGTCGTTCAAAGCAAAATTCATAATCTCTCCAGGCCTCTTCGTTAGGCGTTACTTTGTTTTTACCGATGTTGCCTCCTATGATCAGCGGGGGTAGGGTATCGGCTTTCTTTTGTCCGTGCTCTCTCCATTCTTTCAATCTTCTGGCAATGGTCACAACGCCGTCGTTGTTAAATCCCATGCGATTGATCAGCGCTTTGTCTTGTGGCAGACGAAAAAGTCGGGGTCTCTCATTGCCACGCTGCGGCTGCGGTGTGACCGTGCCGATCTCTACGTGTCCGAATCCCAGACAACTAAGTTCTCGCAGATGTAAGGCATTTTTATCGAAACCGGCTGCCAGTCCCACTCGGTTCTTAAAGACCAGAGAACCCATCGTAACAGGTTGCTGTGGTCCGGGATCCAAAAGTTTTCTGATGAATTTTCGAGAGGGGGCGGTGCTGCATCCCACCTTTAAAAAGAACATGGAGACCTGGTGGGCTTCTTCGGGGGGAAGTAAGAAAAGTAATTGACGCAGCAGCTTGTACATCGGTAGTGCAAATATACTCCAAGATCGTACCTGCCGGGGCTATTGGTTTGGAGGGATACTGCCTCGGTTGTAATTTTGATATGAAAAGGTTGCATAAACAACTTTATCTCATTCAATTTTTTTTATGCAAGAAGCTTATATCGTAGCAGGGTACAGAACAGCGGTTACCAAAGCCAAGAAAGGAGGATTTCGTTTTACCCGTCCTGATGATCTTGCCATCACGTTGCTAAAGGGGTTGTTGGCCTCTGTGCCGCAGCTAAACGCAAGTCAGGTAGATGATGTGATCGTTGGCAATGCGGTACCCGAAGCAGAGCAAGGACTGCAGGTCGCACGGATCATTGCGGCGCGCGCATTGGGGATCACTGTTCCGGGCGTAACGATCAATCGCTACTGCGCCTCTGGTTTGGAGGCCATTGCTATGGCTACTGCCAAGATCCGCTCGGGTCAGGCCGATTGCATCGTGGCCGGTGGTACAGAGAGCATGAGTTTAGTGCCTACCGCGGGGTGGAAGACCGCTCCGGCTTTTTCGATCGCATCTGATAATCCTGATTATTATCTTAACATGGGGTTGACCGCAGAGGCGGTTGCCAGCGATTATAAGATCAGTCGTGAGGCGCAAGATGAGTTCGCCTACCAGTCTCATCAAAAAGCCATCGCGGCCATTGAAGCCGGCCATTTTAAACCCGGCATCTTACCTGTTACCGTCGACGAGGTCTACCTCGATGAAAAAGGAAAAAAGAAACAAAGAAGTTTTACGGTCGACACCGATGAAGGACCCCGTGCCGATACATCGTTGCAAGCACTTGCCAAATTAAAACCTGCTTTTGCTGCAAAAGGTGTTGTTACGGCCGGCAATTCTTCACAGACTTCGGATGGTGCGGCTTTTGTGATCGTGATGAGCGAGAGCAAGGTCAAAGAACTTGGACTTACTCCACTGGCTCGCTTGGTGAGTGTGGCGGTGGCCGGTGTAGACCCCCGCATTATGGGCATTGGTCCGGTCGATGCTATTCCCAAGGCACTTCAACGGGCAGGAATGCGTCTCGATCAGATCGACCTGATCGAACTGAACGAGGCTTTTGCCTCGCAGGCGCTGGCCGTAATACAACAAGCCGGGCTCGATCCCCAAAAAGTTAATATCAATGGGGGCGCCATCGCCCTGGGTCATCCGCTGGGTTGTACCGGTTGCAAGCTTACGATCCAAAATATCAATGATCTTCAGCGACTTAATAAAAAGTTTGGCATGATCACTGCCTGCGTGGGCGGTGGGCAAGGAATTGCAGGGATCATCGAAAGGATCCAATAAGTATAAGCTTTTATAATTTTATAAGCTACCCCTTGCGGTTTTGGCTATTTTTTTATGTACCTTTTCGGTATGAATGCGGCCGAGACCATTTCTACGTCAGCTCCTTTTCGCACCCAATCGGGCCTGACCCCTTACACGGGGGCCTGGACGGAGAGCGAGTTGGTGCATTTGCTCCGTCGCACCATGTTCGGAGTAAAGCGTTCAGACCTCAGCTATTTTAAAGGGCGTTCGATGAACCAGGTGGTCGATGAGTTATTGGCGCCTACTGCACCTGCGCCCGCTCCTCCCATCAAAGAATATACGATCGCTGCCACGCCGGGTGTGAACCCCGATGCTAACATTGCACGCGGTGCTACCTGGGTCAATGATATCAATAACGACGGTACGGTACAATCGCTTCGTCGCGCTTCTTTCAAAAAATGGCTGACCGGCAACATGATCAATCAAGATCGTAGTATCCTAGAGAAGATGATCATGCTTTGGACCGATCATTTCGGAAACGAAGCCACCGATATCGGATATGCCAATTGGGTGTATCGTCAGCACCAGTTGATCAGACAGCATGCGCTCGGAAATTTCAGGACACTGATCAGTAATATCACTACCGATGTGGCCATGCTGCGTTACCTGAACGGCTATTTGAACAATGCCACTGCGCCAGATGAGAATTATTCACGTGAATTGTTTGAACTTTTTACGCTAGGCAAAGGCCCCGATTCGCGCTATACCGAGTCGGATGTAAAGGAAGCTGCCAAAGTATTGACCGGATGGACCATCAACTTTACCACCTACCAGGCTGTCTTCAATACGACCCGTCATAGCACAGCTAACAAAACCTTCTCTTCTTTTTTCAATAATACGGTCATTACCGGAAGAACGGGTGCTACTGCCGGTACGCTCGAGATCAACGATCTGATGGCAATGCTTTTCGCGCAGCGCGAAGTGGCTAAGTTCATTGCGCGAAGAGTGTACCGCTGGTTCGTGTACTACACGATAGATGCCGCTACCGAGCAAAATGTTATTACGCCGCTGGCCGATATTTTCAGGGATAGTGGCTACGAGATCAAGCCCATGCTCACTGCGTTATTTAAAAGCGAGCACTTTTACGACCAGATGAATCGCGGCTGCTACATCAAGACACCGGCCGACCTGGTCGTTGGTTCGCTTCGCGAAATGAACGTTACGTTCGCCCCCGACAGTGATTGGGATACCAACTACGGTCTGTGGAATACATTTTATTCGTGGATGAGCAACATGGGGCAAAACCTGTTCGATCCTCCTAATGTATCGGGGTTGCCTGCTTATTACCAAGAACCCAGCTTTCATGAGCTTTGGATCACTTCCGATACATTGCCCAAGCGCAACCAGTATACCGATATCATGATCGCGACAGGCTACCTGCGAAACAATGTTCGTGTACAATTCAATTGTGTGGAGTGGGCCCGCTCGCTGTACAATCCGGGTAATCCTAACGATCTGATCAACGGGGCCATCAATTATCTGTTTCAAAATACGCTGAGTGATGTGACCAAGATGCAGATCAAGACGCAGTTGTTGCTAACAGGTCAGCAATGGGATTATTATTGGACCAATGCCTGGATGGCCTATGAGTCTAACCCTACCACCGCTAATTTCAATATTATCAATAGTCGCTTGCGCTCCCTGTTCCAGTATTTGTTCAAATTATCCGAATACCAGTTGATCTGATATGAAAAGAAGAGACTTTCTATCTGGGGCCGTTCCAATGGCTGCGCTCTTTCCGGAGCTGATCAACGGGTACTCCGTGAATGCCTTTACCATGCAGTCTTCGCTGGTACAGGCGCTCATGCGAGGGGAGACGCTCACTGATCATGTGCTGGTCATTATACAGCTTTCAGGAGGTAACGACGGATTGAACACGGTTATTCCGGTGGCCGATTACTCAAAATATTTCAATGCCCGCAGCAATGTGGCCATTCCCGAATCGGCTGTTCTTTCAATTGCCGGCGTTACGGGCACTGGCTTGCATCCTGCCATGACGGGTCTGCAATCGTTGTTTGCAGAAGGAAAAGCCAAAGTAATTCAGTCGGTGGGCTATCCACAACCTAATTTCTCTCACTTCAGGGCTACCGATATTTGGATGAGTGGTTCCAACAGCAACCAAGAAGTGTACAGCGGATGGGCTGGTCGCTATCTCGATTATGAGTATCCCGGTTATCCCGATGGTTTTCCCAACGCTGATATGCCAGACCCATTAGCAATTCAGATCGGTAGCAGCACGTCACTTACCTTGCAAGGCCCCACACGCAACATGGGCTTGAGCATTACCAATCCTTCTTCGTTCTACAACCTGCTTTCAGGATCCACCGATTACGCACCCAATACACGTGCCGGTAAAGAGCTCACTTATATTCGGCAGATCAACCAACAGACGCAAGGCTATGCTTCGGTAATTCGCACGGCCGCCAATGCGGTTACGACGCAAGCGCCTTATCCGACCGGCAATTCGCTGGCCGATCAACTTAAGATCGTTGCCAGACTTATCAAGGGAGGATTAAAGACCCGAGTATACATGGTAAGTTTCGGAGGTTTCGACACACACTCCGTACAGGTGAATGCCGATAAGGTGACCGGTACGCATGCCACGCTTCTCGGTCGTGTCTCCGCTGCCATCAAAGCCTTTCAGGACGATCTCAAGTTTTTATCGATCGAAGAAAGAGTACTGGGAATGACCTTCAGTGAATTTGGTCGTCGTGTAAGATCGAATTCCAGTACGGGTACCGACCATGGTGCCGCCGCTCCCTTATTCCTATTTGGAAGCCAGGTCGATCCGGGTATGCTCGGGGTAAATCCTACCTTGCCTGCTTCGGCTACTGTAAATGATAATCTTCCGATGCAATATGATTTCAGAAGCATTTACGGAACGATATTGGAAAAATGGTTCTGTCTCGATAAGTCGGTGGTGCAATCGCTGTTCCCGCCCAATGTCAACAGCCAATTGCAGACACTGCCCCTGATCAAGCAAGGAGCTTGCAGCGGAGTAACGCCTCCTCCCAGACCTGCCCTGTCGTTGAACATTACCAACTTTCCGAATCCTTTCACCTCTCGCACCACCATCCAGTTCTCTACAGAAGGAGGACATACGCTGTTGCAGGTGTTCGATACACTTGGAAGACTTATTACCGTACTGGCCAACAAGGAATACGTGGCGGGTACGCACCGAATTGACTTTGACAGCGAGGGGTTGCCTCCCGGTATTTACTATGCGCGTTTGCAAAATGGCATTGACCAGCAGGTGTGCCCGATGATGAAAGTGCGTTAATCGCTAATGCGGTGACCCGCGTTGACCCAATCCGTTATCTTTTGTTTGTCGATGGTCGTTAACTGTCCGTTCTGCGGCATAAAGGTGGGCGTACCATTTACGCAACGCAATCTGATGCGGTCCCAGCTCGATACGATCGATGCGTCGGTGTCGAGGTTCTTTCCGCCGCTGGCCCCTCCGTTCAGATGACAAGGTCCGCAGTAACCGGCTATCAATTGTTTTACAGCTGCATACTTGGGGCCGTAAGCTTCAATGGTGGCACTGATGGTATCGGAGCAGCCCCTTTGGTTAATGACCCATATCAAATATTTTCCGGGCGCCAGACCTGCAAAATTTGGATTTTCTTGCGGGGTGCCGTTATTAAGCTGGTAGCGCAGGGTGTCTCCTCTGGGGTAAAAGATGGAGAGGCTTCCGTTGTTTACGCCGCCGATGGCCGGATTTTTGGTGAATTGAATATCGTAATTGGTGCCGGCACAGCGATCCGTGCTGTCTTGTTTTGTACACCCGGCCACCAAGATCCAGATCAGCATCGATAGTACGGAAATTCGTTTCATGCTCTTACAAGATATAAAAAAAATCTAAAAACGTAGCGCTTCGGGCGGGTGGTGTGGCGATGCCATCCCCTTTTCATATATTTGCAATGTTGTTGCAAAATTTTTAATGTACGATCTGCTATAAGTTGCTCGCTCATGAACGGATCTATTTTTTTGAGGATGATACTGGCACTGCTACTTGCTTCGGGAGTCGCCGTGGCCGCTGCACAACAACCCTCTTGTACGCTGACCCTTTCAGGTAGTGTGGCGGATGCCGATGAAAAGGCCCCGCTTGACAAGGCCGTTCTTTTTATAAAGGAGCTAGGGCGCAGTACGGAAACCGATGCAGAGGGGCATTATCATTTTTATGATCTCTGTCCGGGTTCGTACACCTTTATGATAACCCATGCTGACTGCGATACGCTTAGCCTTCGTGTTAAGATTGAATCGAATCTGGTAAAAAATTTCATGTTGCCACATCACTACAACCAACTCGCTGCCGTACAGGTGTTGGCTGGTCAGCAGTCACAGGACCTGCAAGTGAGAGAATCACTCAGTAGCAGAGATCTGGCCGAGAGTCGTGGACAGGCATTGGGAGAGATCCTCAAGCGCATTACAGGTGTTACGGTACTGCAAACGGGCAGCACCATCTTTAAGCCGGTCATTCACGGATTGCATAGCCAACGAATTATCTTAATCAATAACGGCGTTCGCATGGAAGGGCAGCAGTGGGGAAGCGAACATGCTCCGGAGATCGATCCTTATGTCGCCGATCGTTTTGTAGTGGTCAAGGGGGCCGGTGCCATTCGCTATGGATCGGATGCCATCGGGGGAGCCGTGTTGGTCGAGCCGAGGCCCTTGCCTCTCGACCAGCAGTTTCATGCAGAAGTGAATACCGGTTATTTTTCTAATAACAGGCAATATGTGGCCAATGTGCAACTGGAGCAAAATCTAAAATCCGACCCGGCATTTAGCTGGCGTACGCATGTTACGTTCAAAAGGGGAGGCAACGCCCGTACACCCGATTATTGGCTCAATAACACCGGGCTCAGCGAATTCAATGTGGCGGCCATGGCGGCTTATCGAAAATCTGGTTATCGTGCCGAACTTTTTTTAAGTGGGTTCAGTACAACGCTTGGTATCTTTTCGGGCTCGCATATTGGCAACCTGACCGATCTGCAAAATGCGATCGCCAGCGAAAAGCCCTTGCAGAATATCGATCGCTTCTCGTATCGGATAGGTCGGCCGTACCAGCAGGTGCAACATTATCTGGCCAAGTTAAGAGTGTTTTGGTCCGGCAGCGGCGGACATCGCTGGCAATTGGTGATTGCGCATCAAGAGAATGATCGCAAAGAATACGATAGGGCCCTTATTACCGATCGTCCCGAGTTGTCACTGAGCATAGGTACCAGTAGTGCAGATCTTTCTCGCGAGACTACCCGTAGCGCAGTGCGCAGCGGTGGAGTGGGCTTGCAGATGCTCTATCAGCAAAACGTATGGTCGGGCAGTCGGTTTTTTATTCCCAACTTTCGAAATGTGACCATTGGTTCATATGCTTTTGAAAGGTGGCAACTTGGTGCTTATACTATCGAAGGAGCCCTTCGTTTCGATTACCGCTCTTTGTTAGTGTTCAGAAACAGAAACGGGATGAGCAGCAGCACTGCGCGTCACTTCTTTAATCCTTCTTCTACGCTCAGTATCTCTCGCAAGCTTAGCGAAAACATGCAGCTTCGATCGAATACCAGCTTGGCCTGGCGCGCGCCGCAGGTCAATGAGCTTTATGTAAACGGGCTTCATCATGGCACAGCCAGTTTTGAGATCGGAGACGCTAGTTTTCGGGCAGAGCGCTCGTACAAGCAACTATTTCAATGGGAGTACCAGCAAGATAGCAGTTGGCTGATTGACGTGACCGTACACGGTAATTATATAGTTGATTTTATTAATCTGGTTCCTTCTTTGCCTCCGACCCTTACATTGCGAGGAGCTTATCCTACATTTCGTTTTGCTCAGGTCGATGCGCTACTCTATGGAACCGACTTTCGAATCGAACATCAATGGAGTGCTTCTTGGAAGGGTGGGCTAAAGGGTACGTTACTTTGGGCACGCGATCTGTCAAAAAAGGATTGGCTGCAACAAATGCCCTCTCATCGTTTCGAAACACAACTCAGCTATATGTTCGCCACCCGTCGTTTGCGCAACGGCTATGTTAGTCCATCGCTGCTGCATGTACTTCGGCAAACAAGGGTGCCTGGCGGGTTCGTAGATTATTTACCCGCCCCTCCTGCGTACACGTTACTGAACATGACCCTGGGCACTGAGTTGCAATTGGGCAAGCGCGATCTTGGCGTGGTGTTGGGTGTGTATAATGTATTGAATACGCGGTATAGAGACTATATGAATCGTTTTCGCTACTTTAATGACGAAGTAGGCAGAAACCTCGTCGTACAACTTAAATGGAAGTTATGAACTTGTTCAAACAACTTACAGGGGCAGCGTTACTAGTTGCCATTACCATCACGGCATGTAAGAAACCCTCCGATGCCAATGACGAAAATGAGCATGAAGCCATTAACAAGATGGTGCTGACCTTTAGCAGACCCGGCAGTGCCAACCTGGTGTTTATAGCAGAAGATCCCGACGGGGACGGTGGACAGCCTCCCTCTCGTGTCGATACGATCCGACTGGTCGCTGGCCAGACCTATAGTGCCAATATTCAATTTATCAATGTTGTGAACGGCGTAGAGAAAGATATTACTTCTTCTATCGTTGCCCAAGGTCGCTCGCATGAGGTTTTTTATGTTCCTTCCGGGGTGCAGCTGACCATTTCCAAAACGGATCGCGATCTGAGCGGCTTTCCTATTGGAGTAAGCACTAGCTGGCAAAGCGGTCCAGTTGCACTGGGCAGCGTGCTGATCAAGCTGATGCACAAGACCGGTATTAAAGGGCCCAATGACAGCCCTGACCTTGGGCACAGCGATCTGCAGCTCCCCATGCCTATTCGGTTGAATTAATTTTTTTGCAACATAGTTTCATTTTATCTTTACCCTTTAAAATCAATTTTTATGAAAAGAAACCTGCTGATTGTATTCATCCTCTTAACCGGATTAAGCCTCTCGGCCCAGACCCGTTTTGGTCTGAAGACAGGCGTAGCACTTGGTTCCGTTACCACTAACGACGACGAGATCAAGGAAGACGGAGCTAACCTGGCCTCCTTTCAATTTGGTGGCGTTTGGGATACCAAACTAAATGCTGCACTTTCTTTACAGTACCAGATCCTGTTTTTAGGAAAGGGTACAGCCGTTGCCCACGGTGATCACAATGATAAGTTTCGATTTGCCGCAATTGATGTGCCGTTGCAATTGCTTTACCGCACAAAAGGCGGATGGTTTATTGGTGGCGGTCCCAACCTGGGCTTTAATCTCTCTGCCAAGCACATCCATGATGGCGAGAAAGAAGAGATCGGTATTGGATCTGAGTCTGGTCAGGTCAAGGGTTTTGACTTTGGTGTAGCCGCTACCGGCGGTTATCAATCAAAGAAAGGGGTAGTGCTTAGCGTCAGTTATGTAAAAGGATTGACCAATTTGCAAAACGCTCCCAATTTTGAATGGCAAAATAACGTGATCGGGCTCAACCTGGGTTACATGTTGCCCACGCGCGCTAAAAAATAATTAGTCGTTCGATTTTTTTGATATCGCTTTACGATCCCCCTTCCTTAATTGGATGGGGGATTTTTTCTTTCTCCTATCTGCTGACGCCACATGGCGTAATACAGTCCTTTTTCGGCCAGTAGCGTTTCGTGTTTTCCGGTCTCGGTCACCTCACCTTTTTCGAGTACATAGATCCGGTCGGCATGCATGATGGTCGACAGACGGTGCGCGATAAGGATCGTGATCTGTTTTCCTTCGCGCGAAACGTCACGCATGGTATGGGTGATCTCTTCTTCTGTGAGTGAGTCGAGGGCAGAGGTAGCTTCGTCAAATAGCAACAGACGCGGTTTTCTCAATAGGGCCCTGGCAATGGAGAGTCGTTGTTTTTCGCCACCCGACAGCTTTAAGCCTCCTTCTCCAATTACCGTGTCTAATCCGCTGTCTGCTCGTTGCAGCAGAGAATGGCAGGATGCCTTTTCAAGTACTGCTTGCAATTCGCTCGCAGTGGCTTCAGGACAAACAAAGAGCAGATTTTCTCTGATGGTGCCCGAAAACAATTGCGTGTCTTGTGTTACGAATCCTATCTGGTTGCGAAGGTCATCGAAGTTGATACTGTTCTCGTCTAGTCCATTGTACAGAATGCGTCCTTGGTCGGGCCGGTATAGCCCCACTAACAATTTCATCATGGTGGTCTTTCCCGATCCGGAGGGCCCGACAAAGGCAATGGTTTCGCCGGTGCGCACCTGAAAGCTAATTCCATTGACGGCTTTTTGTGAGGATGTTGGATGCTGAAAGCCCACTTGGTCAAATTCGAGGGTTTCGATGGAACCTAAATGCGATGGGTGATCGGGTACCGATTCAGGTGGCTTTTCCATTAGCTGATTAAAATTCTCTAGCGAGGTCTGTGCTTCGCGGTAGGTGAGAATGATATTGCCGATCTCTTGTAAGGGGCCAAACACGAAAAAAGAGAAGATCTGCATGGTCACCAGTTCACCCGCGTTCATCTCTCCCCGAAAGATGAGGAACATCAGCAAGAACAAAATGATCTGACGAAGAGTATTCACAAAGGTTCCTTGCAAAAAGCTAATGCTTCGGATCTTCTTGACCTTGGTGATCTCGAGCCCTAGTATCTTGAACGTATTTTGGTTAAGGCGATTGACCTCTTGGTGAGTAAGACCAAGACTTTTTACCAGTTCAATGTTGCGTAGCGATTCGGTGGTGGCTCCTGCAAGGGCCGTGGTTTGCGATACGATCTTCTTTTGAATGGTCTTTACCTTATGGCTAAGTATGTTCGATAAATAAGCCAGTAGAAAAATTCCGCCAAAGTAAAAGATAGGCAGCCGCCAATCGATGAGCGTGGCATAGACAGCAACGAACAGAATACCCACAATGACAGGGAACAGCACGTTGATAAAAGAAGATACCAGTCGCTCGGTGTCCACCCGTACCTTTTGTAAAATACTCAAGGTCTCTCCGCTGCGGGCATCCTCGAATTCCCTGAATGGTAATTTCATGGCGTGTTGCAGTCCCTCGGTAAATACGCTGGCGCCAAATTTCTGGGTGACCAGGTTCAGACAGTAATCCTGAAACGCTTTGGCGATGCGGCTCACCATGGCTACCGATATGGATGCCAGCAGCAAGGCCAGTACCCCATAGTGAGGCGCTTCGCGGAACGAAAAGAAAAAGCTGTCGTAGCTGTATTGGTCTCGGTGTTGCGCAAAATGATTGGCCAGGTTAACCAGCTTTCCAAATATGATGGGATCGATCAGCGAGAATCCGATGTTGATCGCGGAAAGTAACAGCACCAATATTACCAGCAGCCGGTGAGGACGTAAGTATTTGAATAGAATTTTCATTTGCTCTTTTGTGTTCTTTTACAAAAGTCGCTATAAACGATCAATTCCATGCTACTTTATCCGGCCCAGTTGTCTCGGTCGAGGCTTCGGTACTGTATCGCCTCTGCCAGATGTTGTGGCCCGATGTCTTGTTGTGCATCGAGATCGGCAATGGTGCGGGCTATCTTTCGCAGGCGGTCGTAGGCGCGGGCTGAGAGCTTTAGTTTTTCCATGGCGTTGTGTAGCAGGGTAGCTCCGGTTCGATCGATCGGACAGAGCTCTTCGATCAGGTGCCCCTCGAGCTGGGCATTGCAATAAAGACCAGGGTGGTCTTTCATTCTGGTGCATTGAAGTTGTCTGGCCTTTTCCACGCGGGCGCGTATGACATGCGATGACTCGGTCTCTCTTTTTTCTGATAGATCTTCTGGCTGCACCGGAAGGATCTCAATTTGCAGATCGATCCTGTCGAGAAGGGGTCCGGACAAGCGCTGTAAATACCTTTTTACCATTCCGGGTGCGCAATGACAGGTTCGCGAGGGATGATTATGAAATCCACAAGGGCAGGGGTTCATAGCTGCGATCAGCATAAAAGCGGCAGGAAACTCCACGGTTCGCCCCATTCTGGCAATATAGATCTTTCGTTCTTCGATAGGTTGGCGCAGCATATCGAGTACTGTTCTTTTAAATTCAGTCAGCTCATCCAAGAACAAGACCCCGTGATGCGCAAGTGAAATTTCACCAGGTACCGGTATGGATCCTCCTCCGATCAACGCTTTGTCAGAAATGGAATGATGCGGGCTTCGAAACGGACGCTCGGTGAGCAAAAAGGGATGTCCGTTGGTTTTGCCTGCCGCCGAGTAGATGCGGGTTGTCTCAAGTGATTCTTCGTACGAGAAAGAGGGTAAGATGGAAGCTACTCGTTTTGCCAGCATGGTCTTACCCGCACCGGGGGCGCCCACCAGTATCACATGATGCCCCCCTGCGGCCGCGATCTCCAATGCTCTTTTGGCCTGCTGCTGTCCTTTTACCTGGCAAAAGTCGAAAGGGCGATTAATTTTTACTGGCGAACCGGCCCAGGTATTTTTTCGTGCAGCGATAAGGGCGTCGGTACGTCCGGCAAAAAATTGTACGATATCATCGAGATGATGGGCCCCCCATGCCACTAGCCCTTCGACCAGTTGCGCTTCGTCTAAATTCGCGGCCGGCAGTATTAATTTTTTTTTTGGCGCATCGGTTGCTTGCAAAGCAATTGGCAAGGCGCCCCGAATGGCACGTACCGATCCGTTCAGCGATAATTCTCCCATAATGATAAAGTCAGACAACGAGGCAGCTTGTTGTAGTTGGCCTGATGCACCCAGAATGCCCAATGCAATGGGAAGATCGAAGGCCGTTCCGTTTTTTCTGATATCGGCCGGTGCCAAGTTGATGATGAGTTTGGTTCTGGGAAAACGAAATCCATTGGCCTTAAACGCACTCTCTATTCGCTCGAGACTTTCTCGCACCGCACTGTCAGGAAGTCCTACGATTAGGGAGGATTTACCCGTGAGTAACCAGTTTACTTCGATAGTGATGGGGATGGCTTCGACACCTTGCAGGGCACTGCCATAAGTGGTAATGAGCATGCCTTAAGATAACAGCGGGGCGGTGCGTGTGCAAGTAGTTATCCCTCGAGATGAACGGTAAAAACGATCATACGACTTTGTATCTTGTCGAATACGTTCGAAAAGCGAAGGTTCTCGTCGCGGGCATGGATATTGCGAATACCGTTACTGATCTTGATCTCGGGCGAAAAGATAAAACTTGGAAAAAAGAAATTGAATCCGATCCCCAATTCGGGGCCGAAATCATTCTTTTCTATTTTGACCAGCTCTTCGGCTCGTTTGGAGCGCGCATTACTGGCCATGTCTATATCGGCTTTGAAACCGGCCAGCGTATAGACCCTGAAGTTCCCAATGCGATCACTTTGGAATTTTATCTGCACCGGAAATGACATGGTCACCGATTCTACTTTTTTAATGACCTCTGTCTCGTTGTTGTTGTACGGATGGGCCAGCTTGTAGTAGATATTTCTCTCCATAAAGAAGAGCTGCGGATTGAACCTCGCTTGAAAGCGATCCGATATACGAGCTGTGGCCGATAGTCCCAGTGAGAGACCTCCCGAGTTGGTCGGTTCGGCTACCAGTACGCTATCGTGGAGTAGAAACTGCGGATGAAATTGTGTATGAAAGCGAGAGAGGTTTCCACCAATGCTGATGCCAAAATAATAGGGCTTGCTATCGTGATCGTGCAAATTGATCTCAACGGTGCTCCCAGGCAGTTGTGCATGTAAGCAACTTACCCCTGCAATAAATAGCAAGATGCTCAGTAAGGACTTTGGGCGGTGTATAAGCAGCATATTCCAAATGTCAGGGGTTCGAAGGTGGCGTTCGTGTAGCCGGCTTGTTTTAGTAATGCAACAAAGGCCTCCCTGTCGGGAAAGGCATTCGAGGATCGGTTAAGGTACGCATAGGCCTCGCCGTCGGTATTAAGACTGTTGGCCAGTCGGGGTGCCCATCGTTTCATGTACCAGTTGTACAGTGCCCGAAAAAGGGGGTTGCGCGGGGTTGCAAATTCCAACACAACAAGACTTCCGCCGGGCCTTAGTACCCTACGCATTTCGCTGAGTCCGGCCTGCAGGCTCTCGAAATTTCTTACACCAAAGGCCACCATTACCGCATCAAACGATTGATCGATGGCTTTTATTGTCTCGGCATCGCCCGAAAGAAGACTGATCTTGTTTTCAAGTTGTTGTTGCTGCACTTTTTGCCGGCCGACACGCAGCATTCCCTCAGAGATATCGATACCGGTAATATGATCGGGTCGCAGCATTCGGTAGGCCAGCAAAGACATGTCGGCCGTGCCCGTGGCCACGTCTAATATTTTTTTAGGATGGGACTTTTGTAAGCTTGCAAGGGCTTTCTTTCGCCAGTACAGGTCTACTCTTGCCGATAAAAATCGATTCATGAAATCGTAACGCCCGGCAATGCGGTCGAACATCTCAGCGACCTGTTGTTTCTTTGATTGGGTACTGTCTGACCGGGGCGTTACACTGTCGTGCGGTAGCGGTTGGCGCATCGGGCAAATATACTTACAGTTGAGTAATTGGCCGGGAAGCGTTTACTTCGCAGAGAATAATCATGAAAGAACCTATACAATCTGCCCGGTATGTGATCAGCAGCGCCACGCATAAGCAGTGTCCGCCGCCTGATCGGCCCGAGTTTGCTTTTATTGGCCGCAGTAATGTGGGCAAATCATCTCTCATCAATATGCTGACCGGGCAGCAGCGTCTTGCAAAGACATCGTCTACCCCGGGCAAGACACAACTCATCAATCATTTTGAGGTGTTGGGCACCGATAAGAAAAAATGGTATCTGGTAGATCTTCCCGGCTATGGCTATGCGGCCACCGTTTCGCAAAAAGCCCGCAACAACTGGGGCAACATGATCGAATCGTACATTCGAAAAAGAGAAAATCTGGTTTCGCTGTTCGTACTCATCGACAGCCGTCATTTGCCACAGGCCATCGATATTGATTTTATCAGGCAACTTGGCGAATGGCAGGTTCCCTTTTCGATCGTCTTTACCAAGACCGATAAGAACAAGCCGGGTGCTACCATCCGAAACGTGGAGACCTTTAAAAAGACATTGCTACAAGAGTGGCAATCGTTGCCTACCTTGTTTTTGACCTCTGCGGAAAAGAAAGAGGGAAGAGAAGAGCTTTTATTTCACATTCGCTCGCTGCACGAAACCTTTTCACCCTAATTGACGGCTTTGTTGGCACAACTGCTGCTGGCAAAGGCTTCGGGTTTGGCCTTAAAGGCAAATCCCATTCCCAATATATAGCCCATGGCCTCACGCAAGGCATCGTTGCTTTTGAATTGCGGATTGGTGTTGATGTCGGCGTGCACTTCCATATCTACCTCGTATTGGGTAAACAAAGGGCAGAGCTGGTAGGCGATGTCTATGCTCTTAGCTACTTCGGTCAGCATCCTCTCTTTGATGGTAAAGGGCTGTTGCGTCTTTTCGTTATGAATGAACATGAATCCGCCTTGCCCCTCTCGTAAGAAAACGATCACGGTAGCAAACTCGGTCTCTTTTCCTTTTACCTGCGAGTCGGTTCCAATACAAACTTTAAGACGATATCCTTTTTCCGTTTCGCGGCAAATGGCTTTTTCTACCGCTTCGTACAAAGGGAACTCCAGCGGATCGCCATTGAATTTTCTCCATTGCATGGTCGAGGGTTTATACAATTTACCGCTAACCCCGAGCATTACGGGGTTTGCTGTGCACAAAATATGCACAACACAATAACTTAATGCAGATGATACTGGCCGGTATGCAACAACACCAGGGTACAAGCCTCTTGCGTAACGATGCCGGCCGATCGGGCCATTTTCTCCAGCACAGGATTTTCTGTACCGGGATTAAAAATAATGCGACGGGGCCGCAGCGATAGAATCGCATCATAATAGTTTGTCTGTTGCTGCGGATTCAGATACAGTGTAACGGTATCGATCTTCCAGTTAGCAGACAGCTCGGTTGCAATGGCAACATCTTGTACTTGTCCTGCTTTTTTTCCGACAGCACATACGGAGTAGTCCCTTTCCCTTAACGCTAGGATAGCGCGGTAGCTGTACCGCTCCGGATTTTCGGAAGCTCCTATTACAAGGGTGGGCAAGACATCAGACATGCTGCAAAGCTACGGAGTTGTACTCCTTGTTTCGAGGCGAGTCTTATTAAAGGAACAGACGAACCGGATTTTCCAGGAATCTTTTTACTGTTTGTAAAAAGGCTGCCCCGGTAGCCCCATCTACGCTTCGGTGATCGCAACTCAGGGTGAGCTTCATCACTTGCGTGGCCGCAAAACTATCTCCTTTGCGAATGATCTTTTCGCTGATACGGCCCACGGCCATAATACAGCTGTCGGGAGGATTGATGATGGCGGTAAATTCGTCGATATCCATCATGCCCAGATTAGAGATGGTAAAGGTGTTACCGGTAAACTCGTTGGGCTGTAATTTTTTATTTTTTGCCTTGCTGGCCAGTTCTTTTGTCTCGGCAGCAATTTGCGGAAGCGTTTTCTGGTCTGCAAATCGAATGACGGGTACGATCAATCCATCTTCTATGGCAACCGCTACTCCAATGTGAACATGCTGGTAGCGTCTGATCTTGTCGCCCATCCAAGAGGCATTGACCGCAGGATGTTCGCGCAGTGCCAGTGAGACCGCCTTTACGATCATATCATTGAAGCTGACCTTTACAGGGCTGAATTCGTTCAACTGCGTTCTGGCCGAGATGGCATTGTCCATGTTCACTTCCATCTTCAGATAGAAATGTGGCGCAGTGAATTTGCTTTCGGCCAGTCTTTTGGCAATTACCCCGCGCATTTGCGAGTTGGGTATATCGGTATAGCCTTCGGTGGTCTGTCCGGTAAACACGGGCAGGGCAGCGGGAGCTGTGGCTGTAGCAGGTGCCGCCGAGCCGGGTTGAAAGCGATCGATATCGGATTTGATGATGCGACCACCGTCTCCGCTTCCTTTGAGTTGTCGAAGGTCCACTCCTTTTTCTTGTGCGATTTTTTTGGCAAGCGGTGAAGCAATGATTCGTCCGTTCGATGCGGGAAGAGCCTCTGAGACCACTGTTGCCATTGCGGGAGCGGCTACGGCTGTGGCAGTAGAACTTGTTGCGGCCGGGGTAGCGACTGGGGCCGCAGTAAGGGGCTGTGACGTTGAGGCCGCTACGATGGCGTCCACGTCGACCTTTCCTTTTTCTCCAATGATGCAGAGCAGTCCGTTAACGGGAATTTTTTCTCCCTGCTGCGCGCCAATATAAAGAAGGGTACCATTTTTGTAACTTTCTAGTTCCATCGTAGCCTTGTCGGTCTCGATCTCTGCGAGCACTTCACCTTTTTTTACGGTGTCACCCACTTGTTTGTTCCAGCTGGCAATAACGCCGGCTTCCATCGTATCGCTAAGTCGTGGCATCAATACCACTTCTTCTATTTTAGAAAGATCGAGTGTTGCGTGGGCCGAAGGTGTTGTTGCGGGGGTCGGCGCTGCGGTCTCTTGCGGGGCTTTTGAATCGGTCGATGTGGCGGTAGCAGTAGCAGTAGGAGCTGCAGCGGGTGTGGCGCTCTTAAGTAATGAGCTGATGTCTTCGCCGGCCTTTCCGATAATGGCCAGCAGGTCATTGACCTGAAGTTTGGCCCCTTTATCGGCACCTATGTGTAACAAGACACCGTCTTTGTAGCTTTCGAGCTCCATGGTAGCCTTGTCGGTCTCTACTTCTGCGAGCAGGTCTCCTTTTTTTACCGTGTCGCCTACCTTTTTATGCCAGGCAGCGATCACACCCTCCGTCATGGTATCACTCAATCGGGGCATTAAGATCACTTCAGCCATTCGCCGTTCAATTTAAGGCTCGAAATTAAGGAAAATGCGCTATCAGTAGTCCAGCTCAAGCCGCAGGCGTTCCTTTAGCTCCTGTACCAGCGGATATTGTTTAACGAATTCCTGAAACTGCTCTTTGCTGCTCAGCATTCCTTCGACAGGAGTGGAATTACCGATGGGTTCTTGCACCAATACGGTAAACTGCAGTCCTCGGATCTGCAGTTGCTGCTGCAAAAACTCAAATAGAGCATTTCGTTCTTGCTCAATGAACTTTTGCTCGATGTTATTGGATGTTACTACCTCAAAACTGGTGGCATCACTGATGCGTAGCTGAGCCAATCCAAAAGGTTGGGCCGCAGGATTGCGGTCTGCGCGCAGTTTGTCGGTGTATTGCCCCCAGGCATTGGTCAGCGCCTCGCTCTCGAGGATATTTTCGGTTGCTTTGTTCTTATCGATTCCGCTTCCTTTGAATTGCTGTCTGATCTTATCTAGCGCACTCAGGCGAGGTGTTTCAATGGTCAATCGGGCACCGGGCGAAGAGGCGGGTGTATCGGTGGTGTTGGTAACCGGCGAAGGAGGTGGTGTAGCCGGTTTGCTGCGGGGGGCAGTAGCGGAGGCCGCTGGTTTTTTGCCAGGGCCCGAGCCGGTATACAAGCGTATAGGAGCGGTTCTGAATCCCAGCGGCGCGTCAGCTATTTTTTTTTTGACCACCAAACCAGAATCGTCGGTGCTGATCGAAAGCGCCTGTTGCAAATAAGCGAGTTTGATCAGGGCCATTTCTACATGCAGTCGTTTGTTGCGTGCGGTGCGGTAATTGAGCTCGGCTTCGCTCAGGATATTCAGGGCACTCACCAGGTAAGCGGCACTGGTGGTGGTTGCGTTCTGTTCGTATTGCAGTTTGAATGTCTCTACCGTATCGAGCAAGACCGCGGCCTGCCGGTCTTTGCATACCAATAGATTTCTGAAGAATTCGGCCAGCCCGTTCAATACCAGATCGCCTTCGAATCCCTTTCTGTTTATTTCATCGTAGAGTACGATCATACCGCTCAGGTCTTGTTGCTGCATCATGGCCAGCAACTTAAAATAATAATCGGCATCCAGTATGTTAAGGTGTTCAATGGTGGTAGTGTAAAGCAAATTGCCATTGGTAAAACTTACGATCTTATCGAGCATGCTCAGCGCATCCCTGAGACAGCCTTCGCTTTTTTGGGCGATCAGTTGCAGTGCGGGCCTTTCGGCATTTACCTTTTCTTGCTGGCATATCTTTTCTAGATGAGCCACGGTATCTTCTGTGGTAATGCGTTTGAAATCGAAGATCTGGCAGCGACTTAAAATGGTCGGAAGAATCTTGTGCTTTTCTGTAGTGGCCAAAATAAATATGGCATAAGGAGGTGGCTCCTCGAGTGTCTTAAGAAATGCATTGAAAGCTTGTTGAGAGAGCATGTGAACCTCGTCGATCACATATACTTTGTAGCGACCGGCCTGTGGAGCAAATCGTACCTGTTCGGTCAGTTGTCGAATATCATCCACCGAATTGTTCGAGGCGGCATCCAACTCAAAGTAATTCATCGAGGCCCCTTCGTTGAACGATGCACAACTACTGCACTTGTTGCAAGCCTCGCCTTGGGCGGTGGGCTTTTCGCAGTTGATGGTCTTGGCCAAAATACGGGCGCAGGTGGTCTTGCCTACACCCCGGGGTCCGCAAAACAAAAAGGCATGGGCCAACTGTTGGTTGCGAATGGCATTCTTAAGGGTGGTGGTAATATGGTCTTGCCCCAGTACGCTGTCGAACTGTTGAGGTCTGTACTTACGGGCCGAAACGATGAACCTGTCCATGACTGCAAGATAATAAACGGCGCAACAAACGCGGGTCGTGCCATCGGGTTGTGAATAAGTAAAAGTCTATAAAACAGGATGTCTCTCGGCCGGGCGGCTGCGGTCGAACGAGTAGCGCCAGGTAATGAGCTTGCGGGTGGGATAGGCATCACCAATACCCTGTGCAATGTTGAGCATTTTGGGGTTAAAGTCACCGATCCATTGCAGTTCGTAGTAGTTGTAGCGGCCAGTGGCCTGGATCACGAATTTGGCCTCGTTGATCATATAGGCATCGACCCCTTTGCCCTGAAATTCCGGGATCACTCCAAAGATGATACCGGTAAATCGTTTGTTGGGCCGGGTGTGTTTGATGAACAAAAATTTCAGCTTGTGCCACCAGTCGAATTTTCCATCGAGGTATTTGAACCATTGGTTCAGGTCAGGGATGTTGACAAAAAATCCGATCGGTTCTTGCTGGTAATAGACGAACCAAACGATCTTTTCGTCCATGACCGGCTTCATCCTTTTAAAAAGCGAAATGGCCACTTCTTCTCTCATTTCTTTGAGTCCGCCGTGTCCTGCCCAGGCCTTGTTGTAGATATAGGTAAAGTCTTGCGCAAATTTTTCAAGTTGATTCTTATTGATGTATACGGCTTTGAATGCCGGGTCTTTTTTGATCAGGGCATGCCGTTCTATCAGTTTTTGGCTGATCTCTTTGGTGGGGTCCAGTCCAAAGCAGATCTGGTCAAAGAAGGGGTTGAATCCATAGCCCTCAAAAAGTTGTCTATAATAAGGCTTGTTATAGTTCATGCAATACAGCGGGGGCTGAAAGCCTTCCACAATGAGCCCCCACCAGCGGTCTCGTTCTCCAAAATTGATGGGGCCGTCCATTCCCTCCATGCCCCGGGTTTGTAGCCAGGCTTTGGCCGTATCAAAAAGCAGGTTGGCGGCCTGCTGGTCGTTGATGCAATCAAAAAATCCGATACCTCCTACGGGGTATTGATCTCCTTTGGTGCGGTAGCGGCTGTTGACAAAGGCGGCGATCCTCCCAATTTTTTGACCCTTTTCGTCTAGCAATATCCAGCGAGTGGCCTCCCCAAAGCGAAAGGCCTTATTTTTTTTAGGATCAAAGACCTCCTCTACATCCTTATCTAGGGGGCGTATATAATTGGGGTCACCGGCATAGAGTCGGACGTTGACCTCCAAAAAAGCAGCGCGAAGCCGAGGGGTATTTACTTCTATAACCTGCACAGCGACAAAGGTAGCGAACCGGGGGCCCGAAACCCGATTTAGGGCTTTTGCAAACCAGGATTTTTCTTTTCGATTTTTCGTGCCCCGCCCTTACCTTTGCGGCCAGAAAAATACGGGTCTGCGGCCCGTTTCTTTAAACTCTTTAGACATGGCAAATACCGGTAAAGTAAAACAGGTCATCGGCGCGGTTATCGACGTGCAATTCGATGGCAAACTTCCTGAGATCTACAACGCACTCGAACTGAAAAAAGAGAACGGCGATACGCTCGTACTCGAGGTGCAACAGCACCTGGGTGAAGACAGTGTTCGCACGATTGCCATGGACGGAACCGAAGGTTTGGTGCGTGGTATGTCAGTGGTCGATACAGGCAAGGCGATCGCCATGCCAACCGGCGAAGGCATCAAAGGAAGATTGTTCAATGTTACCGGAGATCCCATCGATGGATTGCCTGCCGTCAGCAAGGCCAATGGCCGTCCTATTCACAGCCAGCCTCCTGCATTTGAGAACCTGAGCACCGCCTCTGAAGTGCTCTACACCGGTATTAAGGTGATCGACCTGATCGAGCCTTACGCAAAGGGCGGTAAGATCGGATTGTTCGGTGGAGCAGGGGTAGGTAAGACCGTATTGATCCAAGAGCTGATCAACAATATCGCCAAGGCCTATTCAGGTCTCTCTGTATTTGCCGGAGTAGGAGAGCGTACCCGCGAGGGAAATGACCTGATGCGCGAGATGATCGAGGCAGGCATCATGAAATACGGAGATGATTTTAAGCATAGCATGGAAGAAGGTGGATGGGATCTGAGCAAAGTGAACATGAATGAGCTGGCCGACTCAAAGGCCACATTCGTATTCGGACAGATGAACGAGCCTCCCGGAGCCCGTGCCCGTGTGGCCTTGTCAGGTCTTACGATCGCTGAGTACTATCGCGACGGAGATGGCCAGGGCAAAGGAAAGGACATTCTGTTCTTCGTCGATAATATCTTCCGTTTTACCCAAGCCGGTTCTGAGGTATCTGCCTTGTTAGGTCGTATGCCATCTGCGGTGGGTTACCAGCCTACTCTTGCCACTGAGATGGGTATCATGCAAGAGCGTATCACTTCTACTAAAAACGGATCGATCACTTCCGTGCAAGCGGTCTATGTACCTGCCGATGACTTGACCGACCCTGCACCTGCTACTACTTTCGCTCACCTCGATGCCACTACGGTATTGTCTCGTAAGATCGCTGACTTGGGTATTTATCCTGCGGTGGATCCTCTGGATTCTACCTCACGTATCTTGACCCCGCAAGTGGTCGGAGAGGCGCACTATCAATGTGCCAACCGTGTAAAATCAATGTTGCAACGTTACAAGGAGTTGCAAGATATCATTGCCATCTTGGGTATGGACGAATTGAGTGATGAAGATAAATTGGTCGTATCTCGCGCCCGCAGGGTACAACGTTTCTTGTCACAACCTTTCCATGTGGCCGAGGCCTTTACCGGATTGAAAGGAGTGTTGGTTCCTATCGAGGAGACCATCCGTGGATTCAATATGATCATGGACGGTGAAGTTGATGAGTACCCCGAGGCTGCCTTTAACCTGGTGGGTTCCATCGATGATGCAATCGAGAAGGGCAAGAAATTGCTGGCACAGGCCAATGCCTAACGCACAAAGCGCACTACTATGAAGATCGAGATACTCACTCCCGAAAAAAAACTCTTTAGTGGAGATGCATACGGTGTTCAAATGCCCGGTCTGACCGGTTCGTTCGAAGTACTGGAAAAGCATGCTCCGCTGATCAGCGCCTTAAAGGCCGGCACCGTAAAAGTGCTGCGCGATAAACAACAAGACCTCGCCCGCTTCTCTATTCAGGGCGGTTTTGTAGAAGTGCTCAACAACCAGATAACGGTGTTGGTAGAAGGCGGAGTAGCGATCTAAAACGATTGCTTAGTTCAATTGCGGATCGGTCGGAAAGTTGATCATCATGGCGTATTCCCCTCCCATGGTCTTCAGGGTCTCATTCCAAATTTCTTGTGGCTTGTTATGAAACACCAATGAGGATTGTGCCGCAGTGGTCAGCCAGCTGTTCTGTTGCAATTCTTCTTTTAACTGATCGGACTCCCAGCCGGCGTACCCTACAAAAAAGCGTAATCTAGAAGGCTCAAGGGCATCCTCTTTGAGTAGGTCCATCACGGTGCTAAAGTCTCCTCCCCACCAAATACCTTTTTTGATCTCTTTACTTCCGGGTATCAATCTGGGATATTGGTGAATGAAATGAAGCGAATCGGTCTGTACCGGTCCTCCATAGTAAAGGGGCCATTTTTTTCCTGTCAGTTCGGGGACCAGTTGGCTAAGGCTCTGCTTGTACTGGCGGGTGAGTACGAATCCGACAGCGCCCTCCTCTCCATTTTCGCAAAGCAACACCACACTCCGTAAAAAATTCGGATCTTTCAAAAAAGGTTCTGCAACAAGCAGGGTTCCGGGTGCTAGCAATGCCATAATTCAATATAACTGTTTTTTTTGAAAAATTCAATACTCGTTAAAAAAATGTGAAGGCCTTGTCTGCATTGTTTAAACTGGGTTCTGCTTAGTATTTTTATAGGCTGTGAAAAAAATTTTTTCGCTTATTACGCTGCTCATCAGTTTGTCGCTGATCGGTATCATTTTGCTACAGGTCTCCTGGATCAGAAACATGGTATTGGTCAGGCAAGAGCAGGTAAAATACCAGGTGGTCGAAGTGGTCAAGCAGGTAACCGACGAACTGATGGGGTACAAGGGCGGCTTTCAGCCGGCTAACCCACGTCGCAGCTGGCTCGATGGGTTAGGCTGGGAACCATTTAGTCCTCAGTCTGTGGCCAGTCGTTATTCGGTAGAGGATATTGATCGAAAGTTCAGATTGGCCTTTCGTAAGAGTGATCTGCCCGAGATCACCTATGAATTCGGGTTGGCCTCTTTTGATCGTATGGGGTACAATGTATTCGAAAAAGTATCGCCCGGTTTTTTGGTTGCCAACGAAGACACGATCAATAATTTCAGGGTCAACAGAGGATTTACGCCCTTTAGTGGAACAGTAGGAGAGAATTTAGGGGCCAGTGAGGTCTTGCTGGTGGTAGTGCCCGATCTGCAGCGCGTGGTGCTCCGTTCTTTACGGTGGAACATCGCAGCCTCTATCTTGTTTACGCTCATTATCATATTGGCCTTCTACGTAACGGTCAAAACACTATTGCAGCAAAAGAAGCTCAGTGAGGTCAAGAACGATTTTATCAATAACATGACGCACGAGTTCAAGACGCCACTGGCTACGATCTCTCTTGCGGTCGATGCCATGCGAAACGAAAAGGTGATACAAGACCGAGAGAGGCTGGCTTATTTTAATGGGATCATCAAAGAAGAGAATCTGCGTATGAATCGGCAGGTAGAGACGATCTTAAAGGCTTCTCAACTCGAACGAAATGAAATTGAGCTGAACATGAAACCGGTGTCGTTGCACGAAATCGTTCAGCAGGTAGCCGCCAACTTCGCACTGCAACTAGACAATGCACAAGGGCAAATCACCCTGCAGTTACAGGCTTCGGGCAATCGGGTGGTCGCCGATGAGGTGCATCTCTCAAACCTTATAAACAATCTGATCGATAATGCCATCAAATACGCCAAAGAGGGGGTGCCTCCCCGTATTCGGATGGTCTCTTCCGTACAAGGAAAGCAGATCTTGCTATGCATAGAAGACAATGGAATGGGGATGAGTCGCGATACGCTAAAACGCATCTTTGAAAAGTTTTATCGGGCCCATACCGGCAATCGTCATAATGTAAAAGGATTCGGATTGGGACTCAGTTATGTAAAGTCCGTTACCGAAGCGATGGGTGGTCAGGTCAAGGCCGACAGTACATTGGGAAAGGGGAGTCAATTCACGATCATATTTCCGCTGGCAACGTACTGATCGTTTCGCCATAGTAAACTCCCATCTCCAAAACTCAGAAAACGATAGTGATCGTCTAGTGCGTGTTGATAGATCTTTCGCCAGTCATCTCCAACCAGTGCTGCGATCAGCAATAGCAGCGTAGAGCGGGGCTGGTGAAAATTGGTCAGTAATCCGTTGACCACCCTGCAGGGGTATCCCGGTGCTACCAGCAACGCTGTTTGCGTGATAAAGTTCTTTAGTTTGTTCGAACGCATCCAGTTGATCAGTGAGGTTAAGGCAGCGGGTAATGGAACCGCATCTTTTTCTAATTCATAGCATTCCCATTGCGAGAGTACGGGTGCTGTTTCGTGATGTTCCTTCCGAAGTTTAACACCAAGCCAGTACAAGCTCTCCAGCGTACGCATTGAGGTGGTGCCCACCGCTACCAGCGGTTTGTCAAGCTGCGCTTGCCACTTTTCTAAAAAAGAAAGTGATACATCGATCCACTCCGCATGCATTTCGTGTGCAAGCATGGTACTGGTCTTTACCGGTTTAAAGGTGCCAGCGCCCACATGCAAGGTCAAAAAGTCGTGCTCTATCTTTTTTTGTTGTAATCTCTTTAATAGCTCATCCGTAAAATGCAGGCCGGCTGTCGGAGCCGCTACCGATCCCGCTTGCTTTGCATAGACTGTTTGGTAAAGTTGTCGGTCTTGCTCTGCCGCTTGCCTTTTTATATAGGGTGGCAAGGGAGTGGCCCCTGCTTTTTCCAAAACGCTTGCAAAGGTCAACTCGTTGGGCGTCCACTCCAATTCGATCAGAAAATGATCGTTTTGTTTTTTTAGTACGTAGGCCCGCAACTCGATCAATCCACATTTTTTTAGCAAGCTAACTCCGGGTTTCCATTTCGATGCGCCGCCTACCAGGCATTGCATGATAACACTCTTTGTTGCAAGCAAGGCCTCGCTCATATCTCTGTGCGAAGTGTCAGGTTGCAGACAAAAAATCTCGATTGAGCCACCGGTATTTTTTTCGAACAAGAGTCTGGCCGGAATTACTTTGCTTTCATTGAAGACCAAAAAACTATTTGCGGGCAATAGCGTAGGTAGATCGATATAGTGGTGATCACTGATCGTTCCGTTTTTGTAACAAAGCAATTTTGATTCGTGTCGCACAGGCAGGGGTGACCATGCGATCCTCTCTGCCGGCAAATGATAGTCATAGTCCTCTATGGACAGATTACGAGGGTCGTTTTTCATGCAACTAACTGTTGATGGACTGCAAATATCGGAAATAGCACCGCCTTTTTGGGCTATGCACAGGTTTTCCACAGTAATTCACATCCTATCCACCGAAAATATCGTTCAAGTAGTCTCCCACCGGCTAAAACATAAGCCAGCAAAGGGTTTCAGCTGATTTCATCTTGGGGATAAATTAAGAAGTCCAAAATTTGGTATCGTAGTGGGAAAAAGTGTTATTTTGTGGTAGTTAGAAAAAAAATTACTCAAATCACTGATAATGACTGGCTTTCTAGGCGAATTCGAGGCTACGTTAGATGCAAAGGGGCGCTTTCTGCTTCCTGCCGGTTTTAAAAGGCAGGTAAAGGAAGAAGAGCTGGGCCGCTTTGTGATCAATCGGGGATTTGAGCAATGTCTGGCCCTGTATACGCTCAAGGAGTGGGAACCCTTGTTCGAGCGGATCAAGGGTCTCAATGAATTCGATCCCCGGCAGCGCGAATTCCGAAGGGCCTTTTTAAATGGTGCTACGTATGTAGAGCCCGATACGGCGGGCAGAATACTGCTGCCTCCCAACCTTAAGGCTTATGCGGAACTCCAAAAGGATATCGTGATCGCTTCGGCCGGTAACAAAATGGAAATCTGGGATAGTAATAAGTACAAAAAGTTCTTTGACTCCTTTTCTTCGGATGCTTTCA
>Ga0208598_1000097_pt1 | contig 30958 bp, 29 predicted proteins | sample LakMenEpi22Jun12_FD_150726 | JGI IMG/M metagenome (GOLD analysis project Ga0208598, IMG submission 150726) | Freshwater microbial communities from Lake Mendota, WI - 22JUN2012 deep hole epilimnion (SPAdes) | ecosystem: Environmental > Aquatic > Freshwater > Lake > Epilimnion/Euphotic zone ... | reverse complement strand
CTCATGGCCGAGGCCGCAGACCACGGGCCGGGGAAAGGCCGCCAGGGCCCGGGCCAGGTCTTCCCCATCGAACAGCGCCAGATCCTCCCGGCTTCCGCCCCCCCGGGCCAGCACCAGGGCCTCGAGCCCCAGGGAATCGGCCTGGGCCGCCAGGCGCCCAATCACCTCGCACACCCGGCCCTCGACCGCCCCCTGCACGGGCACAGGCACCACCACCAGGCCGGTGAGCGGCCAGCGCTCGCTGACGGTGCGCAGCATATCGGCCAGGGCCGAACTGGGCACGCTGGTGAGCAGGGCGATGCGGGAGGGCCAGGGGGGCAGGGGCCGTTTGCGGTCGGGGTCGAAGAAGCCCTCAGGAGCCAGCCGGGCCCGCACCGCTTCGAACCGCCGCATCACGGCCGTGAGGCTGGGGCGCACATCCAGGATCTGCACCGACAGGGCCGCCCGGGCCGTCCAGAAGTTGAGCTTGCCTACCACCGTGACGCCATCGCCGTCTTCGGGCACAAAGCTGAGCTTGCGCAGCTGGGACGACCAGATCACGGCCTGCACGGTGGCCTCCCCATCGGTGAGGGTGAGCCAGAGGTGCCCCTTCTTGAGCTGGGGGCGGCTCACGGTGGCCTCCAGCAGAAATCGGGGCGCAAATCCCCTGCCAAGCAGGGTGGCGATGGCCTCATTGAGGGAGGCCACGGTGTAGCGGTGCAGACCATGACGCGGCAGCAGGGGCTCGAAGGCCTCCACGGCCTCGGCGTTCTGTTCCATGCCGCCTGTCCGCTCCAGGAGCTCACCCTAGGCAAAGGGCACGAAGTAGCCGAGGATCGGGCCCGGCCCTGGTCTCCCCCATGCCTCCCCTGCCCAATCCGGCTTTTGCCAGCCCACGCCAGCAACTGGAAAAGGGCATCCGGGCTCGACTGCCGACGACTCCCGAGCTGGTGTTGGTGACCGATCTGGACGGCACCTTGCTGGAGGGCACCCCGAGGTGGAGACGGCGCTTCTACCGCTGGTTGGACATCCGACGGGACACCGTGCTGCATGTGTTCAACACGGGGCGGGATCTGGCATCCATCGGCCGGCTGCTGGAGCAGGAGGCCGCCATGGGTCTGGGGGCGCCCCACCTGGTGATCGGCGATGTGGGCTGCACGGTGGCCTGTGGCGTGAGTCTGACCCCCATTCCCCACGTGATTGAGCCGATCGAGCGGCGATGGCACGGGCAGGCAGAGCGGGTATTGCCCCTGCTGCAGGCCATCCCGGGGCTGTCCTCCCAGCCCGTCAGCGCCGTGCGTCGCCTGGCCTATCTGATCGACCCGGAGCTCCTGAACACCGCCCACCTGCAGGCCGTAGAAGCCATGGGGGTGGACTGCCTGGTGTCGGGCAACAAATATCTCGATGTGCTGCCGGCCGGGGTGAACAAGGGCAGCACCCTCACGGACCTGATCGGGTGCCTGGAGGTACCCCCCGAAAGGGTGGTGACCGCCGGTGACAGCCTGAATGATCTGGCCATGTTCAAAACGGGCTTCCAGGGGGTGATGGTGGGGAACGCCGAGCCAGCCCTGGTGAACGCCTTTCCCACCATGAAGCGCACCTATCGGGCCAGGGCCCATGGCTGCGCGGGCATCGTGGAGGGGCTCCGGCACTTCGGCTTCGCCTCCCTGCTCGCCTCTCACTTCTGAGGGGGGGAGTCGGCCGCCCGCAGCCGGGCCTGGGAGAGGGCGGTGGGAATGGCCTCGAGCGGGTTTTCCGGCCAGGGATGGCGCGGATAGCGCCCCCGCAGATCGCGCCGAACCGCCGCATAGCCCTCCCGCCAGAACCGCTCCAGGTCGGAGGTGATGGCCAGGGGACGGCCAGCGGGCGAGAGCAGATGGAGGGTGACGGGCAAGCGCCCCCCCAGCAGGCGGAGGGCGGGCACCGGGCCGAACATTTCCTGGAGCTTCACTGCCAGCACAGGGCCCTCGCCGCCGTAGTCCAGGGGCACGCGACGACCGGAAGGCACGGACAGGTGGGTGGGGAGAAGCGACTCCAGCTGTTGGCGGGCCTGCCAGTCGCCATCGCCCCAGAGGGCCTCCCCAAGGGGAAACCGGGCCAGATCCGCCCGACTCCGCATGGTGGCGTCCAGAAAGGGCCCCAGCCAGGTTTCGAGATCGGCCTTGAGGCTCTCCAGGCGCCGATCGGGCCAGGGGGCACCCAGATGGACATGGGCCAGGGCCAGCCGGTGCTGCAGCTGCCGGGTGGCCGGCGTCCAGGGGAGCGCCTCCAACCCCATCGCCTCCAAACCCGCGAGCATGACCTGCCGCACACGCTCCTCAGGGGCCTCCGGCCAGGCCCCCCGCGCCAGCACCAGGGCCCCGAAACAGCGCTCCTCCTCACAGCGGACCCGCTCAGCGGCAGGGTCCCAGCGGGCCTGCTGACGCACAACCAGCGTGGGAGATGCCAGGTCGGCCAGGACGGCCCGATCCAGGCGCGCGGCCAGCATCACCCGCGCCTCCTGGCCCACCCCATCTACGGCAGCAACGGCGAGGGCGTCGGCCGAGGCCAGGGGATCCTGGGGATGCACCCGGGCACCCCGTCCATTGTGCATGAGAAATCGCCCATCCCCCTGCCCCCTGGAGAGGGCCATCCACTCGGGGTAGGCCGAGCCGATGAGGCGGGCGCTGATCTGCCCATCGGGATCGAAGGGGGGCGCCTGAGGTTGGAGACGACCAACGGCCCGCGCCACCTGTTGCTCCAGATCCCTCTGCAGCCGGTGCAGCAAGCGATGGCTGCCGTCCCCAGCGGAGGCAGGGGCCAGCAACCAGTCGAGGCGCAGCAGGAGGTCGCAGCCCACCTGCTGGCTGGCCAGGGGATCCCGCTCACTGAGCAGGGCCGCCAGAGCGGCGGCGAGGGGAAGCCACCCTTTCTGCTCCGCCAGGAGCAGCATGTGGCCGAGCCGGGGGTGCAGACCCACCTGGAGCAGGGAACGGCCGTGGTCCGTGAGATGGCCTTCCCCATCCACGGCGCCCAACTGCCCGAGAAGCCCCCATGCCTGCGCAAGAAGCCCAGGCGGGGGCGCGTCCAGCCAAGGCAGATCCTGTCCCTGGCCCGCCCCCCAGGCCGCCAGCTGGAGCGCCAAGGGCAGAGGGTCGGTGTCCAGAATTTCAGGAGGGGTGAACGGGGGGCGGCGCTCCTGCTCGGCAGGGCTCCAGAGACGGACGCAACACCCTGGCCCCAGCCGTCCCGCCCGGCCCCGACGCTGCTCCGCACTGGCCTGGCTGGAGGGCACCGTCACCAGGCCATCCATCCCCGTGGAGGGATCAAAGCGGGCCAGACGGCTCAAACCGCTGTCGATCACCAGGCGCACCCCCGCCAGGGTGAGGGAGCTCTCGGCGATGGCGGTCGCCAGCACCACCTTCCCCTCCGCTCCACGGGCCGGGCCGATGGCTTCACTCTGGACGGCGAGGGGCAGCTGGGCATGGAGGGGAACGCACGCCAACCGCTCCCCCCAGGGCGTGGCGGCGATGGCCCGTTGCACCCCCCGGATCTCCCGCTGACCGGGCAGAAACACCAGCACCGTTTCCCCGCTGGCCCGCCCCTGCAGCCACCAGGACTCCAGGGCCCGAACCACTTGCCGCTCCAGGCGCTCCTCGGGACGGGGAGGCTGGTAGTGAACCTCCACGGGATGGGAACGTCCCATGGAGGTGAGCACGGTGGCTCCATCCAGCGCCGCGGCCAGGGGCTCCAGATCCAGGGTGGCGGACATCAACAGGAGGCGCAGCTCGGGCCTCAGCACCTGCCGGGCCTGACGGAGCAGGGCCAGGGCCAGATCGAGATCGGCCCGGCGCTCATGCACCTCATCGAACACCACCAGGGCCCACACCTCGAGGGCAGGATCGGCCTGGAGCATCCGCAGAAAAACCCCAGGGGTGACCACCAGAATCCGGGTGCGGGGGCTCAGGCGGCTCTCCAGGCGCACGCTGTAGCCCACCCGCTCCCCCACCGGCTCCCCGAGGGCCTCGGCCAGGCGTTGCGCAGCGGCACGGGCCGCCAGCCGGCGGGGCTGGATCAGAAGAAGCTGGTCGGCCACGTCAAGGGCCTCCAGAACGGCAAGGGGAACCCGGGTGGTTTTTCCCGCCCCCGGAGGAGCTTGCAGGAGGACGGTGGCGCCCATTGGCATCAATGCCGCCACGATGGCGGCCAGCTGGCCATCGATGGGGAGGGGCGCGGGAGGACCTCCTGAGGGGGCGGAGGAGGGAGCGGCGGGCAGGGGTCTCAGCGCACGTGGCGAATGCCGTCCACCGGGTGGTAGACCTCACCGGTGGTTTCCTCATAGACGATGGCGGGTAAGCCCGTTTCAAACATCGTCTGCAAGGCTTCCTTGAGATAGGGATTCCAGCCGCCGGTGGTCACCTTTCCATGGCGCACGGTCCAATCCCAGGTGCCCTGGAGATCTCTGGGGATTCGGCCTTCCCGATCCCGGCGGGCCACCAGATCCTGCGACTCGACGATACCCACAAGAATCGGATCTTTGCCGTAGGCGGGGGTGAGACTCAGCTCCAGCCGGATGGGGTCCTCCTTCACCATTTTCAGGCGAAAGCGGGGTGGGAGCTTCAGACCGTTGAGCACGGCGGCAACGATACGGGTTCTCTGATCCACCATCGGCTTGGATTCGGGCGCTTTGTCCTTGAGCCTATTCATGCATGCACCGGGAGCCATCGTCAGACGCTGACTACTCGATGGGACGCACGGGTTCCTCACTGTCATCCGAGAAGCGAACCGTCAGGAGATCTTCCTGGGTGATCTGTCCATTGGCATCAAGCAGCTCGGGATGGATGGTGAGCTTGCCGAGGCGATTCTCCTGCTGGCGTTGGGATGACGAGGCTCGAGCAGAGAGATCGTCTGAGCGCTGCATGGCTCGGAATCCGCGACCCATGACCCGGAAGGCCTGCCAGAGCAGAAACAGAAAGCACACCCCATAAATCACGGGGAAGAGCTCAGCCAGAACGATCGGCATGGGAAGGGGAGGAAGACCGGTGCGGTCGGCTAGGGATGGAAGGGATGAAGGCGCCTGAGACGCCTGCCCATCATCGCTTGGCTGGAGAATTTGAGGTGGCTAGCATCCAGGCCCAGAGGGTGGTGCAGGCTGCGCCAAAGGCAAGGAAAGCCAGAAGGAGTCGGCTGGTGTCCACAGTGTGCAAGAAAACTTTACATATCTTAGGGGAGCGGCCAGGGGGCTTGGGCGGTTTGCCTCCCTGCTGGGCCTCCCCAAAAGACCGTACGTTTCAGCCATTGTTTCGGCGATCCTGGCCGCCTCCTCCATGCGCCTGATTCCCCATTCCCTTCAAGGCGTTCCAGGTTTGAGCACGGCCGCCGCTCTGGCGGTCGCCAGCGTTCCCCTGGGCCTGATGGCTCTCCAACCCGGTCCCTCCCCCGCGGCCGGATCGGCGGGGGCCGTGCTGAGCCGCCAGTCCTTTGTGGCGACGGCCGTCCAGCGCACCGCACCAGCGGTCGTCACCATCGACACCGAGCGAACCGTGGTGTCCCGCTCCGGCGGAGGCCTTCCCAATGCCTTGCTGAACGATCCCCTCTTCCGCCAGTTCTTTGGGGTGCCGAGGGGGCAGATGCCCTCGCCCTCCCAACGCACCGAACGCAGCCAGGGCAGCGGGGTGATTTTTCAGAGCGATGGCTCGATCCTCACCAACGCCCATGTGGTGGAAGGGACGGAACGGGTGAGCGTGGGGCTCCAGAACGGCAGACGGGTGGAAGGCCGGGTCGTGGGTCGCGACCGGCTTACTGATCTCGCCGTGGTGAGGCTGCAGGGCCAGGGCCCCTGGCCGGTGGCTCCCCTGGGCAATTCCGACGCCCTGCAGGTGGGTGACTGGGCGATTGCCGTGGGCAACCCCTACGGACTGGACAACACGGTGACCCTAGGGATCGTGAGCAGCCTGAACCGCAATGCCCGCAAGCTCGGCATTCTCGACAAGCGATTGGATCTGATCCAGACCGACGCCGCCATCAACCCTGGGAATTCCGGCGGCCCGCTGTTGAATGCCAGTGGGGAAGTGGTGGGGATCAACACCCTGGTGCGCTCCGGCCCCGGCGCGGGACTGGGTTTTGCCATCCCCATCAACCGGGCCCGCCAGATTTCCAGCCAGCTGATCAACTCCGGCCGGGCCAGCCACCCCATGATCGGCGTGGGACTGGATGTGGTGCGAAACGAGGAGGGGAATGAACTCCAGAGCGGTGCCAGGGTGGTGGCGGTGCAACCGGGAGGCCCGGCCGCTGCGGCCGGATTGCGCCCGGGCGACGTGATCACAGGGGTGGATGGCACCCGGATCACAGGACCTAGCGATGTGATCAGTTCCGTGGAACGGGCTGGGGTGGGTCGTTCCCTGCGATTGACCATCCTCAGGGGCGGGCAGTCGTTTCAGGTGCCCGTGATCCCTGGAGAGATGGCTGGCTGAGCCGGATATCTGACAATCAGAGAATATCCAGACTGCTCGGCCTGGTGATGGGCTGGGGCTCCTCGGCCTTGGGGGCAAAGGTGGGGGGAGCCCCCAGCTGTTGGCGCATGACCCATTGGGTGGCCGCCTTCTGACTGTGCCAGGCCTGCAGCAGCTGTTTCGCCAGACCCCGGAGCGCCTGGGGATCGGCGGTGGCATCAATGGCCCGACTCATGCGCTCCAGCTCGAACTTTTGCCCAAGGGTGAGGGCGAGTGGCTCGGACATGGCAGCACCTCCAGAACATCGGTTCAAGCTACGAACTGTTTCAAGGGCCCACGTAGCCGATGCGACAGGTGTTAGTCCCGCGTCAGCAAATCAACGTCCTGTCCGTTGCGAGGGGGCCGAAACCCTGATCAACCGGGAGCCATGGGTTGGCTTTTGGAGCGACGGTCCTGATCGCGCTGCTTTTGTCGCTGGCGGTTGGCCTCCCTCTTGGCCAGCCGCGCCTGCTCCTGCTCTTGCTGCTCCTGCTGTTCCGCCTCTTCCTGTTTCTTGGCCTGGTAGTAGGCGAAGTCGCCCCGATAGAGCACCAGCTCCCCATCCCGCACTTCCACGATCCGATTGGCCACCTTGGACACAAACGCCCGGTCGTGGGACACCAGCACCGCCGCTCCTTCGTAACCACCCAGGGCCTCCTCAAGCATGCGCTTGGCGGGGATGTCGAGATGGTTGGTGGGCTCATCGAGCAGCAGCAGATTGGTGGGTCGCAGAAGCAACAGGGCCAGGGCCAACCTGGCTTTTTCCCCACCGCTGAGCATGCCGGCCTCCTTGAACACCGCTTCGTTACTGAAACCAAAGCGCCCTAGAAACGACCGAACCTGGCTCTGGGTCCAATCCGGCGCGGCCTCAAACACCGTGGCCAGCACCTCTTTCTCCAGATTGAGGGCCTCGGCCTGGTTCTGCTCGAAATAGGCGGGAATCACGTTGTGCTCCCCCAGGCTGGCTTCGCCCTCCAGAGGGGGCTCCAATCCCATCAGCAGGCGCAACAGGGTGGATTTGCCGGCCCCGTTGGGCCCCACCAGGGCGATGTGGTCTCCCCGCTCGATCTCCAGCTCAGCCCCGAGGAACAGGATGCGATCGCCATAGGCGTGCGTGAGATTGGCCAGGTGGGCCACCCGGCGCCCCGAGCGAGGGGCGGGGGGAAAGCGGAACCGGGGCCCGGCGACCTCCTCGGTGGGAGCCTCAATCCGTTCCACTTTCTGAAGCAGTTTTTCCCGGCTCTTGGCCTGGGTGCTGCGGGTGGCGCTGGCCCGAAAACGGTCCACATAGGCCTGTTGGCTGGCCAAGTCTTTCTGCTGGCGCTCAAAGGCCGCCTGCTGGGCTGAACTCTCCAGGACCTTCATCTCCAGGTGCTGGCTGTAGTTGCCGAGATAGTGGCGCGACACCCCCCTCTCCGTCTCCACGATCTGATTGCAGACCCGATCCAGGAAGGTGCGGTCGTGGCTGATCACCACCAGAGGGAGATCCTGGCTCAGAAGGATGCTCTCCAGCCATTCGATGGTTTGCACATCGAGATGGTTCGTGGGCTCATCCAGTAGGAGCACATCCGGCTCCTGCAGCAGGATCTTCCCCAGAGCCACCCGCATCTGCCAGCCACCGGAAAAATCGCCCACCAGCTTTTCGGCGTCCTCCAGGGAGAAGCCGATGGTGGGGAGGAGCCGATCGATCCGGGCCTGCAGCTCGTAGCCATGGAGCGCTTCAAAACGGATCTGCAGTCGACCCAGCTCCTCAATCAGCTCCTGCAGATGGTCTGGATCCTGGGCGGCCCGCTCGGAGGCCATGGCGGTTTCGACCTGGGCCTGGGCATTGAGCACGGCAGCGGCCTCGCTGAAGGCCTGAAACAGCTCCTGCCGTACCGTGCGCTGGAGATTGACATCGAATTCCTGCTGCAGAAACGCGATGCGCGGATCCCCCTGGCGCAGCACCTGGCCCGTGGTGGGCTGCTCCAGGCCCGCCAGGATGCGCATCTGGGTGGATTTCCCCGCCCCGTTGACCCCTACCAGGCCGATGCGATCGCCCTGCTTCACCTCCCAGCTCACCTCCTTCAGGACTTCACCGGTGGGGTAGATCTTGCTGATGCGTTCGAGGCGCAGCACGGAGGAGGGATAAGAGAGTCGCCATCCTCGCAAGTGGAGTCAGGCAAACTGGGACTGGAGGATGCAGCATGATGAAGCGCCTGGAACAACTGGCCGCCCTTGTGGTGGCCGCCGGCCTAGCGCTCGTGAGCTATTGGCTTTTTTTCAGCTGGGCCGGAGGCGGTGGGATGCAACGTCGCCAAAGGCCCCTTCCGGCCCCTTCCTCCCAGCAGAGCCCTGGCCAGGACGGCCTGGCCCGTTCAGAGACCCCCCCGGGCCTTGAGGAGCCACTGCTTGGTGGCGCTGTCGTCCAGGCTGGAGATGTGGTCCTTCACCTCCTCGGGGGTGACGAACAGACCCTGTTCCGCCCCGATCTCCACGATCCGGCGAAGGGCACCGGTGGGATCCTGTAGGGCCTGCCGGAAGAGGGATTGGGTGAGGTCCGGATCTTCGCTGATCCGGGCGTAGAGCGCGGCGGCGTTGGCAGCAGTCATCGGGCGCATCCATGGACCACGACGCTATCGCGTCCAGGTGGCATGCTTTCTGGCGCCTGGCTCAGGCGGCCAGGGGCCTGCCATCTTCAGCAAGACCGCTGGCTGAGGCATCTTCCATGCTGCGGGCATCCAGACAGAGCACCTTGCGCAGCTGGGCGTAATTGGCCGCCAGACCCTCATGGCCCTCCTGCTGGGCCCCAAATTCCGCCCTTTGCAGCACGTGGTGCAGGTGGGTGAGGAGGTAGGTGCTGATCACCGCAGATACGAGCACATCACTGCGCTCCGCCGTGCGCCGGGGACGCACGGTGCGGGTACGGGGCTTGGTGGACCGAGCGGGGGAGGAGGGGGTGGCGGCGGAAGCGGTGCGAGCCATGGGGTTTCCGATGGTGAGGGAGAAGAAAGAGGCGAGGAACGGACCAGGTCCACAAGCATACTGCTGGATACTACCCTTGACTAACTCTGTACACTTCTTCTTATCCGATCCGATCCCGCGGTCGTGGCGACCCGTCAGACCTCTTCCAGCGGGCGCCCTAAATCGCCTCGCATTCAGGTGGTGCTGCCGGAAGAGCTCTGTGAGCGTCTGGCGGCCCTGGCCGAGGAAGACTCGCGCACCATCAGCAACATGGCCAAGGTGCTGATCCAGCAGGGGGTGGAGGCGCGGGAGCGGCAACGCAGCCGCGAACGCCCCAGCGAACCCCAACGCCAGACGGAACAGTTTCGCGAGGTTCTGGAACGGCAGGAGCAGGCCAAACCTTCCCGGCTCCGTGGGGCTCCCAAGCGCCTGCGCCTGCATCGCCCCCGCGAAACCTGATCCACTCCCATCGAAACCGCAGCCCTAGCTCCCCAGGCGAGAGGCTGGGCTGGCGCACAACCCCAGCACGGCAGAGCTTCGAGCTCCCGTGACGGACGGGAAAGACCCGGGGTGCCCCAGAGCATGCCACCAGGCCAAAAGGGCAAAGGCCAGGGCTTCCCGCTCCAAGTCGCCGATGCCGAGTTCGGAGAGGGGACGCACCACCACCCCGCGGCAGCGCCGTCGCAGTTGCTCCATGAGAAAGGTGTTGCGCGTTCCGCCTCCAGCTACCAGGAGTTCGATCGGTAGGGGGCCATGGCGCAGATCCTGTGCCACGGCTGCCGCTGAAAAAGCCGTGAGCGTGGCCAGGGCATCCGCTGGGGAGACCTGGTTGTCCTGCCCCCGCAGGCCCCCCAGCCGACGCTCCAGATCCTCAGCGCCAAACAGCTCCCGGCCGGTGGATTTCGGCGGGGGCTGGCACAAATAGGGCTCCTGGAGCCAGGTGGCGATCACCGCCTCATCGATGCGGCCCTGCCTCGCCCAGCACCCCTCCTGATCAAACCGCAGCCGGCCCTCACTGAACTGATGCACCGCCAGATCAATCAGGGTGTTCGCCGGCCCGCAGTCCCACCCACGCACGGGCCGATGACGGTCAGGACCCTGACCTGGCGGAATCAGGGTGAGGTTGGCAATTCCCCCCAGGTTGAGCACAGCGCGCCACCCCCCGATGCCTCCCAGAAGGGCCGTATCGGTGGCGGGCACCAGGGGAGCGCCCTGGCCCCCCAGGGCAAGATCAGCCGCGCGGAAATCAAACACCACGGGTCGGCCCAGCCGTTCGGCCAGCGAGGGCCCCATCAGGGCCTGCCAACTGGCCCCTGCCCGGCCCTCCTCCGGAGGTCGGTGCCAGAGGGTCTGCCCATGGCAACCCACCCGTTCCGCCCGCCCGTGGGGATCGCAGGCCCGCGCTGCTTGCGCCTGCACCTCTGTGAGGTGTTCCACCAGATCCAGCACCGCTGCGGCAGGCAGGGGATGGCCCTGGCCGTAGCGGATGAGCTGGGTCCGGAGGTCGTCCGGGTAGGGAATGGAGCTGGCCTGGGCCACCCGCCAGCGGGGACGGCTGGGAGATCCCTGGAATTCCGCCAGCACTCCATCGACACCGTCGGCGCTGGTGCCGCTCATCAACCCGAGCACCCACATCGTCAGCGGCTGGGGAGGGCCTCAAGCGCTTCAGCGCTGCCCATCACCACCAGCACTTCTCCCTCGCGAAGCACGTGGGAGGCGGGTGGATTCACCATTAACTGGTTGGCCGCTCCGGCGGCAAGCACATTCACTCGGTAGGTCTTGCGAAGATTGAGATCCCGCAGGGAGCGCCCGATGAACGATTGGGGAACCTTGATCTCCTCAATGCTGTTGGAGTCGTCCAGGCGGAGCCGTTCCAAGAGGTTGGGGCGCACAAGCTCCTGACCCAGGCGGGCTCCCTGCATCTTGGAGGGAAACACCACCCTGTCGGCTCCCACCCGCCGCAACATTTTTTCGTGCAGATCACTCGTGGCCCGGGCGATCACTTGCTGCACCCTGGTTTCGGGCGCGTCCTTAACGATGAGCGTGGCCGTGATGCTGGCCTCGATCGGTTCACTGATGCCCACCACCACGGTGCCCACATCCAGGGCTCCCGCCTCCCGGAGGGCATCCTCATCGGTGCAGTCCACGATGCGGGCTTCGATGCCCGTTTCATCCTGGAGCAACTCGTCAATCGCCCTGGCATTGAGATCGATCGCCAGCACCTCCGCCCCGGCCCGGAGGAGCTCCCTGCAGACCGCGCTTCCAAAGCGGCCCACCCCGATTACCGCAAAGCTGTTAGAGACATCCTGGGCAGAACTGGACTGCCATTGCCACCACTGGGTCATGCCGGTCATCCGTCAATTGGGCTGGGGTGTCATCCGCAGATAGGGGCGGATTTCTGTAACACCTTTGGGAAATTTAGCCCGGGCCTCATCGGTGGGAATGGAGGGCACCACCACACAATCCTCACCCTGCTTCCAGTTCACGGGGGTGGCCACCTGGTGATGATCCGTGAGCTGGAGGGAATCAATCACCCGCAGAATCTCGTGAAAATTCCTGCCCGTGCTGGCGGGATAAGTGATCTGCAATCGAAGCTTCTTGTTGGGATCAATAATGAAGACCGAACGAACGGTGAGATTACTGAGGGATTGGGGATGGATCATTCCATAAAGTTCACTCACCCTTCGATCGGAATCCGCCAGGATTGGATAGTCAACAATGGTGCACTGAGTGTCATTAATATCAGCAATCCAACCCTGATGGCTCTCCGCCGTATCCACACTCAGGGCCAGGGTTTTCACATGGCGCTTCTCCCATTCCTCTCGCAATCGGGCCACTTCGCCAAGTTCCGTGGTGCAAACCGGCGTGTAGTCGGCAGGGTGGGAAAAGAGCACGACCCAATGGTCGCTGGCAAAGTCGTAGAGATTGATCGGACCCAGCTGGGACTCCTGGGTGAAATCAGGAACGGTGTCGCCGAGCTGAAGGGGCATGGCGGTTGGGCTAAGAAAGAGATTGTGATCCTGTCACAGCATTGAGGTCCTCCGCCCAAACCACCAGGAGCTGGCGCAGATGGCGCAGGCCCAGATCCGCCGTGGCCGAAACAAAGAGCATCTCGGGCTCGAGGGCCCTGGCCCGATCCAGTTCACCGGCGGGGCAACGATCGATCTGGTTGCCAATCACCCGCTGGGGCCGCTCCGCGTGGAGATCCTTCAGCACTGCGCGCACCGTGGCCAGCTGCTCGGGCCAGGCGGGATCGGCCAGGTCGACCACGAGCAGCAGCCCATCCGCATCCAGGGCCTCCTCAAAGGTGGAGCGAAAGGCCTCCACCAAGGCGGGTGGCAGGTGACGGATGAAGCCCACCGTGTCGGTGAGCAGGATCGGCTCCTCACCACCTCGGCCCTGGGTTTCCAGGTTCAGCCGGCGGGTGGTTGGATCCAGGGTGGCGAAGAGCTGATTCGCTGCCAGCACCCCATCCTCTGGGGCCGCTCCGCTGAGGGCGTTGAGCAGAGAACTCTTCCCGGCATTGGTGTAGCCCACCAGCGCCAGACGGCACACCCCACGCCGGGCCTGGCGCAGGCGGGCGCGATGGGCCTCCAGCCGTTTCACCTCCCGCTGCAGGCGATCGATGCGCCGGGCAATCGCCCGGCGATCCTTTTCCAGCTGGGTTTCCCCCGGCCCCCGGGTGCCGATGCCACCCCCCTGCCGGGAGAGGGCCACCCCTCGGCCGGTGAGGCGGGGGAGGCGATAGCGCAACTGGGCCAGTTCCACCTGCAGGCGGCCGGCCGCGCTCGCGGCACGCTGGGCAAAGATGTCGAGAATCAGCTCGCTGCGATCGCTCAGCGGCACGGCCAGACCCTGCTCGAGTTGGCGGATCTGGCCAGGCGTGAGCTCCCGATCCGTCACCACCAGGGTGGCCTGAAGCCGCCGCGCCTCCAGGGCCGCCTCCCGCACCTTGCCCTCCCCCCAAAGGCCGGCCCCCCTCCCTGAGCGGCGTTGCACCACCACGCCCACGGGCACCGCACCGGCACTGCGCACCAGGCCCTCCAGCTCGGCGATGCGCTGCTCCAGCTGGAGGGGCAGCTCCTCCTGGCTGAGCACCAGCAGCAACACCCTCTCCTGGGGCGCTCCCCGGCCATCGACGCTGGCCTTGGAGGGGCGTGACGGGGAGGAGCTGACAACGTCTGGAGGGGACTCAGCCAAGGGGAGCTCCCGTCGGCAGAGATCCGCCAGGTCGCCCTCCTCCAGGGTGCTCCAGGAGGAGTCGGCTTCAGGGGAGGGAAGACAGAGCCGTGCCCGCTGGGGCCCGCCAGCAGCGGGCGTGGGCCCGAACCGCAGCCAGCAGCGGGCCGCCAGATCCAGGCCCACAAGCCCCTCCCGATGGCCAGGCTGCAAGGAGGGCTGGCGGACGGACCCGGCGCAGGTGAGCAGGCGACCCACCCGCACCTGGCGGCGGGACACCCCGGCCAGGCGGTCCAGGATCTGGCGGGCCGACTCCAGCTCTCCCACCCAGAGGGCACGGGGGAGACCGCGCTCATCCACCACCAGGGTGAGGGGAACCTCCAGGGCCACCCCCTCCTTTCCCAGGCGCTGCAGGGTGAGGAGATCGGCGAGGGCGTCCGCGGGATGGCGCCGGTGGAGCAACTCCTCCAGCCGGTGGCGGGCCGATGGACGCAACCCGTCTGTTCGCCCCAGGAGCACCCCCTGCCTCATCGCCTCTTCAGCAGGAGGCAGGGCACACCCGCCCGGGCGGCCCCCTGCCCATCCTCCGGCTGATCACCCACATGCCACACCTGATGGGGCTGGAGATCCAGGGCTTCCAGGGCCCGTTGGAAGGGGAGGGGGGAGGGTTTGGCCGCCCCCACCTCACTGGAGACAATCACCACCTCCAGCCAGGGCAGCAGCCCGAGGGAAGCGAGCAGACCATGCAGACGGCGATCGAAATTGCTCACCACTGCAAGCCGCAGGCCCTGGCGGCGCCAGGCGGCCAGATGGTCGGGCACCTCCGGATACACCCGCCAGAGCTGGGGCTGGGCAAAACGGTCAAAGAGATCGGTCACCAACCCGGGGGGGAGCGCTTCGGCCGTGCCCGTCGCCTCGAACACCTCCCGGATCCGCTCTCCCCACCAGCTGCGCTCCGCCTCCAGCAACGCCTGGGGCTCGGCCGGGGAGAAGGCCAGAGGAGGAGCAGCGCGGTAGATCTGAGGGAAAAGGGCATCGATGGCCCCAGCATCGGCACCCAGGCCGTGCTCACTCGCCACGGCCGCATAGGTGGTGCCCACCGACTCCCGCAGGGTGATCAAGGTGCCCATGGCATCCAGGAGCAGACCCTGGGGCCTGGCCCACGACGGGGGGCGAGCGGCCATCAACGATCAGCCAGCCAGCCGGCCGCCACCCGCAGCTGCTGGGGCAGACCCGGAAGCCTGGTGATGTAGGCCAGGCGGCGGATGGCAAAAGCCGGAGCGCCGGCGAGGGTGAGGCCCCCGCCAGTGAGGGAGGCTTCCCCCTTACCGAGGCTGAGCATTTCTCCGAGGTCATTCCAGCTAAAGGGCTCCAGGGGTTCCCCAGCCAGGGCGTGCAACACGTTGCGGGCCGCCACCGGAGCCTGTTGGAACGCCACCTGGGCCGTGGCGGGAGGCTGGCTCCCCGGATCGGAGGGAGGACCGGGCACCGCAGCCAGATCTCCCACCACAAACACGTTGCGGTGTCCCTCCAGCCGCAGATCGGGGTGGCAACGCAACCGACCCGTGAGGTCCATGGCGGGGGAGGGGTCGAGGGCCGGGGGCTGAAACCGCAGCCCCGCCGTCCAGATGACAGCCCGGACGGGGAGCTCCTCCCGTGTTGGCGAGAGGCCGTCGGCGGCGGCCGGGAGCGTCAGGGTGAGGCGGTCGGCCGCCACGGCCTCCACCCGGGTTCGGAGGCGCACGCGCACATCACGGCGCCGCAGCGCCGAGAGAGCCTGCTCCCGGTTGAAGGCCCGGCCTTCCGGCAGCACCTGATTGCCCTGGTCGATGAGCTCCACGACGCAGGCGCCCTGGAGCAGGTCGGCCACCTTGCAGGCCAGCTCCACCCCGGTGGGCCCCGCCCCCACGATCGCCAATCGCTGCAGGGGGCTCTGCCGGCGTCCCAGGTCCTGGATCACCTGCTGCAGGCGAGCCACATCCGCCAGGGAGCGAAAGGTGAGCGCGTGCTGTGCCGCCCCAGGGACCACCGTGTTGTTCTCACAAGACCCCGTCGCCAGCACCAGCGCCGAGTAAGAGACTCGGCTGCCCCCAGCGGTGCGGAGTTCATGGTCGTCGGTGTGGATGCTGACCACCCGGTCCTGCAACCAACCCACCCCGGCTCCGGCCAGGAGGGTGTCGTAGCGGGGAGCGATTTCCCAGGCCCGCAGTTCGCCGCTCAGGAGCTCGTAGAGAAGGGGAAGGAAAAGGAAGCGATCGTTGGGTTCGATCAGCAGCAGGGGAGGATGGTGGGACCAAGAGGCCAGGGCCAGGGCGGTGTAGAGACCCCCGAACCCACCCCCAACGATCACCACGGGCTTTTCAGGCATGACCTCACCATAACCAGCCCGTGGCTGGCGTTCGCTTACGGGGCATGATGGAAACATGAGCCGGTTTTCTTCCCCCCAAGCTCCCCCAGCCGCCATGGGTGTTGCAGGAGACAGCCCCACTCCCACGGCCGGCTATCCAACGGCGGCGAATGGGGCACCGATCGACCTCGCTGCGGCCCGGGCCCACCTGGAGCCCCTGGAGGCGGAAGGGCGCCTGGCCTGGGCCCTGGACACCTTCGGGGACAGGTTCTGCCTCACCACCAGCTTCGGCATCCAGGCCGCCGTTCTGCTGCACATGATCACCGAACTGGAGGAATCCCGGGGTGGTGTGGAGGTGCCCGTGATCTGGGTGGATACGGGCTACCTGCCCGAGGAGACCTATCGATATGCGGAGGAGCTGCGCCAACGTTTACCCGTGAATCTCAAGGTGGTGCAGGCAGAGATGTCCGCAGCCCGGATGGAGGCCCTGCACGGGAAGCTCTGGGAGAGCGGCCGGGTGGAAGACCTCTCGCTCTACAACCAATTGCGCAAGGTGGAACCCCTGGATCGGGCCCTGCGGGAGGGCCGTGTGAGCTGCTGGGGGAGCGGCGTGCGGGGAGGCCAGACCGACCACCGCCGCACGATGACGCCCCTCGATCCGATGCGGGGCCTGTGGTCTCTTCGGCCGCTCCTGTCGTGGAGCACCAAGGACATCTACTACTACATGGAACGCCACCAGCTGCCCCAGCACCCCCTCTTCGCCCAGGGCTACACCACCGTTGGCGACTGGCACAGCAGCGCCGCCGAAGACGGCGACCGTTCCGGTCGGGCCACCCGCTTCGGGGGGCTCAAACAGGAGTGCGGCATCCACCTGCCTGGCCTGATGGGCGAAGGCATTTGACCCTCGGCTCAACTGCACGCTGGCTGCTGGTGGGCAACAGCCGTTGGCACTGGGCCGAGCAACGGGAGGATGGACAGCTCCGCGGCTGGGATGGGGCGGCCTCCGAGGTCGGCGGCAAGGGGGGCCTGCCCCTGGCCTGGGCGGCGGTGGGGCCGAGCCCCGATCCAGGGATCTGCCCAACGGAGCGGGAGGTGCGCCTGGCGGATGTGCCGCTCCTGGGGTGTCCACCGTGGCTGGGGGTGGACCGGGCCCTGGCGGGGTGGGGGGCCTGGCAGGTGGCGGGGGCCTCCGTGCTGGTGGTGGATGGGGGCACGGTGCTGAGCCTCACCCGGGTGGATGGGGGCGGCACCTTCCGGGGGGGACGGTTACTGGCGGGGCTTCGGATGCAGCTGGAGGCCATAGGCCAGGGCACCAGCCTGATTCCCCAGATCCTCAGGCAGCCCCGGGGAGGCGCCTTCGAAGAGGAAGACAGCAGAAACGCTCCTGACGATCCGGCCTGGCCCCGGGCCACGGCTGCGGCCATGCAGGTTGGGGTGGAACGGGGGCTGGTGGCGGCCATCACCGAGGCAGCCAGGGAAGCTGGCTGCCAATGGGTGGTGTTCACAGGAGGGGACAGCATGATGCTCCACGACCGGGGAGCTCCGGAGCTGGAACGCCTTGGTCTTTCCGTGGCCCACCGACCCCTGCTCTGCTTGGAGAGCCTGGCCCGGCTCCGGCCCACCCCCTGAAGCGGGTGCGAATGGAGGTGGAGCTAGGCGAGGCCCAGGTCGGCCAGGATGTCGTCCGCCATGGTTTCAGCTTTGACCTTGGTGTAAGCGCGCTCGATCTTTCCCTCGGGATCGACGACAAAGGTGTGGCGCATCATGCCCATGTATTCCCGGCCCATGAATTTCTTGAGCCCATAACTCTCGTAGGCGGTGGCCACGGGACAGGGTTCCCCATCGGTGAGGAGGGTGAAGGGCAGGTCGTACTTACTGATGAATTTGCCGTGACTGGAGGCACCGTCCTTACTGATGCCCAGCACCACGACCCCGTGCTCCTGAAGAGCGCCCCAACGGTCTCTGAAGTTGCAGGCTTCTTTCGTGCAGCCGGGGGTGTCGTCCTTGGGATAGAAGTAAATCACCACTCTTTTCCCTTGAAAGGAGGCCAGGTCGACGGGCTTGCCATCCTGATCGGGCAGGGTAAAAGTGGGGGCCGGATCACCGATCGCGAGGGCCATGGCACTGAACGGAAGAGCCGAATGAGCCTAGAGGGCAAGCAGCGAAAGGGGCCAGTTGGGCGAAGAACGCTTCAGGTGTGCGGCCGATAAATTGCCGTCACAACACAGACAAATCAAAAAGATGTGGCTAGCTTCATAGAGAAGTCGACTTCCAACCTCCCGTGTTCAAGCGTCTGCTCGCTGGTCTCACAGTGGGAACGGCCCTGACAGTTGCCGTCGCCCCCCTGTCAGCTCAAGCTGCCACAAACCCTGTCCGCTGGAATACCGGCGGTGCTGTCTGGTCCACCAATCAAAAAGCATTCGACACCTTTCTCAAAACCGGCGAAGTCACCGACCGCGGACTTGCCGGTGGTCTGGCCCGCTCTGGCTGGTCCGCCAAGGAAGTGCGTGATGGCTTCAAAAAGACCTACGACGTGGATGTCGTCGGTGTGTCGGACTTCCTCTACTCCGATGCCGGGGTGAAGTTCCTCAAGAAAGCCACCACCAGCTATTTCCCTTACTACAGCATGAACACCTACGCAGTGCAGGCACTGCGTTCGGCGATCATCGCTGACGCTGCAGACGGCTCCATCTCTGCTGCGGGCATCATGAAGGCCCTTCCCGTCGACTTCCGTCTGGCGGATTTCTGCAACACCTACACAGGTGCCCAGGCCCTCTGCACCGACAACAGCGGTTGCAAGCCCGGCACCGGCCAGTGCACCTCCCTGCTGTCCTGGTATGTGTTCCTCCCCGCCTGCATCCAGGCCAACCAGATGGTGGATCCCGTGGCCGAGGTGAGGCTTCCTGCTCCCGCCCCCGCTCCCGCCCCTGCCCCCGAGCCCATCCGCGGTCTCTGGTGAGCCCTGGCTCACCCCTTCTTGCCCCGGCCCCGGCCGGGGCTTTTTTGTTGGGACATGGCCTCCGGCCAACGACCCTCAAGCACCCCATGGCGCAGGAGCTGGGGCAGGCGAGCTCCGAGATGGGCGGCAAACAGGCTGCGCAAAGTCTCCAGCTCCTTGGAGGTCCAGCCGGCAGCCACCAGGGAGGCGCGGTAGGCAACGAGGGGACCAAACCACCTCTCCAGCAGGCGTTCGACCAGCTGGAGCTCCAGGGATTCCTCCCACTCCTGCTTCTGGAGCTGCCACCCCTGGCGCTCCAGCTCAGACAGCCACGCCGGAGGGAAAAGCACCTCCTGCTGCAGCCCTTCCGCTTCGATCACCCCGGCGCGCTCCAGCAGCGGGGGGGGCGTGGGGTTGGCCCCACCAGGGGAGCGCAGCAGGGAGAGGAGGCCGGTTGCCGGACCGATTCTGGGCTGGCTGAAGAGCAGGCGCAGGTGGGCGCCCGGGGCCGCCAGGGCAGAGAGGGCCGCCACCCACTCCTGGGTGTCCACCCCATCGGTGGGCAGGGCGGGCTGGCGCCCCACGATCCACTCAAAGCGCCCCCCGGCCTGGAGGAGGTCGCGCAGCGGTTGGGGACGGTCGCGGGGCACCACCATCAGCTGGGGGCGCACCAGGGGATCCAGGATCTGCACCTGGGCCTCCAGGCGCTCCAGCTCATCGGGGTGCTCCACCGTGATCCACACCTCTCCCTCCGTGGCCTCCCGGATGGGATCCAGGGCCCAGAGCAGGGAACGGGCCTGGAGCACCAGCACCCGATCCAGGCGCCCCGGATGGCGATCCCCCCAGAAGCGCTGGCGCAGGAGATCGAGCCGCTCCCCCTCTGCGGCGGCCTGGCGGGCCAGCCAACGCTGCAACAGGGGATCCTCGGGGCTGGAGCTCAGAAAGGCGTCCAGCTCCTCCTGCTGCTCGGCCACGGCTGCCAGCTGGGCAGCCCGGCGCTGGCGCAGGAGGCCCTGGCGCTGCCCCTCCCACCCGAGGACACCGGGCTGCCAGAACACCTGCCCCTGAAGGGCTGCAGGGAGGTATTGCTGGGCCACCCAGTGCTCCGCGTAGGCATGGGGGTAGCGATAGCCCTGGCCATCGCCGAAGGCCTGGCCATCGCGATGGGCGTCCCGCAGGTGGGCGGGCACCTGTTGCTTCTGGGCCTGGCGCACCACCTTGAGGGCATCAAAGAGGCCCAGGGTGCTGTTGCTTTTCTCCGTGCTGGCCAGATAGAGGGCCGCCTGGGCCAGGGGATACAGGCCTTCCGGTAGGCCCACCCGTTCGAAACTGGCCGCACAGGCCTCCACGACCACCACGGCCTGGGGATCGGCCAGGCCCACATCTTCCCCCGCGGCGATGAGCATGCGGCGGAAGAGAAAACGGGGATCCTCTCCGGCTTCCAGCATGCGGGCCAGCCAGAAGAGGGCCGCATCAGGATCAGACCCCCGCAGGGATTTGATGAAGGCACTGATCGTGTCGAAGTGGGCATCCCCCTGCTTGTCGTAGAGCACAGCCCGCTGCTGGATCGACTCCTCTGCGATCGTCAGATCAATGGCGATGCACCCTCCGGCATCGGGCTCGGTGGTTTCCACGGCGAGCTCCAGGGCATTGAGCAGGCTGCGGGCATCGCCATTGGCCACATCCAGCCAGTGGGCTTCGGCCTCCGGAGTCACCGTGATGGGGCGTTCGCCATAGCCATGCTCCGGATCGCTGAGGGCGCGCTCTAGCAGACGGCGCAGGGCGGGCGGTTCGAGGGGTTCGAGGCGAAACAGGCGCGAGCGGCTCACCAGCGCCTTGTTGACTTCGAAATACGGATTTTCCGTGGTGGCGCCGATGAGGGTGAGGGTGCCGTTTTCCACCCAGGGGAGCAAGGCATCCTGCTGGGCACTGTTGAAACGGTGCACCTCATCGATGAAGAGGATGGTGCGCAGGCCAGGGTGGGCGAGCCGTTCCTTGGCGGCCTCCACCTCGATACGCAGATCCTTCACCCCGGCCAGCACGGCATTGAGGCTGCTGAAGTGGGCACGAGTGCTTCCGGCAATGATGCGGGCCAGGGTGGTTTTGCCCGTGCCCGGGGGGCCGTGCAGGATGAGATTGCCCACCCGATCGGCGCTGATAGCCCGCCGCAGGAGGCGCCCCGGACCGAGGATGGCCTCCTGACCCACGAAGTCGTCGAGGGTACGGGGGCGCAGGCGTTCTGCCAGGGGAGCCAACCGGGCCAGGGTCTGGTCGCGATGGTGGCTGAAGAGATCAGCCACCCGCGCAACCGATGGCTCCAGCCATCACCCCGGGAGTCCTACGAGAGGGACGATCCGGACGTGGGAGATCCGGGCGGAATGGCGGTGGGGTTATGGAGACGGGCACTGAAACCGAGCAGGTCGAAACCACTGAAGAGGAAGCTGATACCCACCAGCAAGCCCAGCACCGAGAGCAGACCGGCCGGGCTCATAGTGAGGATCAGCAGGCCGAGAACCAGGGTGACCACCCCGTTGAGCAGGCCCCACCCCCACCCCTGGACCCGCTGATGGCCGAGGGCCAGGATCGACATCACGACGCCTTCGAAGAGAAACACCAGGCCCACAGCGGTGGCCAGGGCCTTGATCTGGGAGGCGGCGGGCACCACGCCGGCCTTGAACTGCAGGAGCATCCAGAGGCCGGCATACAGAAAAAGGCTGGCCACGATCAGGCGCAGCAGGCCATGCCAGCGGGTGAGGCGGCGGCCGCGGCTGAAGGTGTCGATCCAGCCCATCAGGCCCGCCACCAGAAAGGCCACCGCCACCATCACCGTGACGCCGGCGGAGGCGATCACGGGGAAGACCAGGGCGAGGAGGCCCAGCACGATCATCACGATCCCCTCAGCCTGGGTGAGGCCCTTCAGTCGCCCGGCCTGGAGGGCCTGGCGGGTGAGAGCGGTTTCGGCTGAAAGGATCCCCTCGTCTTCAGGGGAATTGAAGGTGGCACCGGAAGGCATGAAGAAAACGCTGTCTCTTTCTTGAGAGTAGGCATGGTGTCCCGTTTCGGCACGGTTTTCTCGAGATCTGAAGCGATGCCCAGAGCTGATCAGTTGGCTTCGTTGAAACGGAAACGCCTCCACGCATGGGAGGGACGCTCGCCATAGCGGGCGAGATAGTCGCGGCTGAAGGAGGCCGAAGAGAGATAGCCGCAGGCCATCGCAACCTGGGAAAGGTTGTGGCATGCACCGGGCTGCTCCAGCAGGGCGCGGGCCTTGGCAAGCCGCTGACGGCGGAGCCACTGCATGGGCCCACAGCCGAAGTGCTGTTTGAAGGCCAATTGCAGGGAGCGTCGGCTGTAGCTGGTGCGCTGCTCCATGTCGGACAGACTGATCGGTTCATCGAGATGGGCCAGCAGCCATTCCACAAGAGCTGCATGCACAAAGGGCTTCTCGGTCAGCTCGCTGGGCTGGAAGACATTGAGCAGATCGGGCACCAGCAGCAACACAATCAACCTGCGGATGAGATCGTCGAGGCAGAGCATGGGATAGACCTCCCCGCCAAGCACCATCGTGCGTTCAATGAAACCCATGGCCTCCATGAGCAAACGGTGCACGTAGTCGCGGCGGGGATCGATCAGGCGGTCGAGGATGGCGGGTTGCTCCAGGGCTTTGCGGAGGGCCAGCCCGTCGAAACCCGGACCGGCGATGGCATGGGCCACTGGAAGCAGCGACTCGGGCAAAAAACTGAGAATGATCCCGGAACAAGCCGTGCAGTGGAGGCGAAAGCGGGTGCGGGCTGCCGGGATGAACAGGCAGGAGTCGCGGAAGGTAAAGGTATGGCGTTGGATGTGGAAATGGTTGGTGCCTGCGATGTAAGGAAGAACCAACTGGGCCTCGCTTTTCTGCTCGACCTCCCCATCAATGGCTGACCCCCAGGTAGCTAGAAGCGTGAGATCACCGAAGCGGAGACAACCGGACTGATTCCGGAAAGCTTGGCCCCGAGCCGGATGCTCCCAGGTGTGCACAACCAGGGGGAGGAAGGTGCCCACCACCGAACCAAAGGCCACGGTGCTCGTTGAGACGAGCGAAGCATCGGGAAGATTGATGAAAGGAATGGCTGCCGCATGCTCCAAGAAAAGTCCCAAGGGCGTTCAAAAGAAGCTACGCGAATCCATCAGAACAGCAATGATCCCGAGCCCGATCCCAAGCGGAGACCTAGACGCAAGCTCAGCCAGCAGATCTCATCGACTGTAGCAACCGATACGTTCACCCCCTTCAAGCCAGCGCCCGGCGACAAAAGTGGTAAAAAACGAAGGATCTGAGCGCCCTTTGGGCAGCTTCTTTCGGACTAGGTAGCTTGCCGAAAGGAGTCACCTAGCCATTTCCATGCCCCCCCTCCACGAATACAAGCCCGGCACGGCTTTCCCTGGCGTCATCGGCCGCACGGTTGAGGTGTCCACACCGGCCTGGCCGGAGCCCCGGCGGGCGAAGGAGGGGGCTCCCAACGTGATCTTTGTCGTGCTCGACGACACGGGCTTCGGCCAGCTCGGCTGCTACGGCAGCCCCATCGCCACCCCCAACCTGGATGCCCTGGCAGCGGACGGTCTGCGGTTCAACAACATGCACACCACGGCGCTCTGTTCGCCTTCCCGGTCCTGCATGCTCACCGGTCGCAACCACCACTCCAACGGGCTGGCCTGCATCACGGAAGGATCCACCGGCTTCCCAGGCTCCAACGGGATCATCCCATTTGAGAACGGCTTCCTCTCTGAGATTCTTCTTGAGCAGGGCTACAACACCTATGCCATTGGCAAGTGGCACCTCACCCCAGCCGAGCAGACCTCAGCGGCCGGCCCCTACGACCGTTGGCCCCTAGGGCGAGGATTCGAGCGTTTCTACGGGTTCCTAGGGGGCGACACCCATCAGTATTACCCCGAACTCGTGCGGGACAATTCCCAGACCGAGCCCCCAGCCACGCCTGAAGAGGGCTATCACCTCACCCCCGATCTGGTGGAGAAAGCCAAAGCGATGATCGCCGATGCGAAGCAGGTGGCGCCGAACAAACCCTTTTTCATGTATTTCTGCACGGGCGCCATGCATGCGCCCCATCATGTGCCGAAGGAATGGGCCGACAAATACAAGGGCCAATTTGATGCAGGCTGGGACGCCTACCGCGAACAGGTGTTTGCCCGCCAGAAGGAGATGGGCCTCATTCCGGAGGGGACGGTGCTCTCCCGCCACGACCCGGACGTGCCCGATTGGAATGGCCTCTCTGGCGCAGAAAAGCGGCTTTATGCGCGCATGATGGAGGTTTTCGCCGGCTTCCTGGAGCACACCGACCACTACATCGGCGAACTGATCAGCTTCCTCAAGGACATCGGTGAATACGACAACACCATGATCATGGTGATCTCTGATAACGGCGCCAGCGCCGAAGGGGGGCCAACGGGGTCGGTGAATGAGGGCAAGTTTTTCAACAACGTGCCCGAAAACCTGGAACAAAACCTGGCAGCCATCGACGACATCGGCGGTCCGAAATACTTCAACCACTACCCCTGGGGCTGGACCCACGCCGGCAACACGCCATTTCGACGCTGGAAGCGGGAAACCTATCGGGGCGGCACCAGCGACCCCTTCATCCTGAGCTGGCCCAAAGGCATCGCCGCCCGAGGGGAGATCCGTTCCCAGTATTGCCATGCCATCGACATGGTGCCCACCGTGCTCGACGCCATCGGCATCGATGAGCCCACGACAATCAAGGGGGCGACCCAACGACCGATCGAGGGCGTCTCCCTGGCCTCCTGCTTCACCGATGCCGCTGCCCCCAGCCTGCACATCACCCAGTATTTCGAGATGCTGGGCCACCGCTCGCTCTATCACGATGGCTGGCGGGCGGTGTGCCCCTGGCCGGGGCCGGCCTTCAGCGAAACCGAGCACCGCTTCGGGGATCCCATCAGTTACGACCAACTGATCCAACTCGATGCCCACGGCTGGGAGCTTTACAACCTCCAGGACGACTTCGCCGAAACTCGCAACCTGGCGGAGAGCGAGCGGGATCGACTGATCGCCATGATCGGCATGTGGTATGTGGAGGCCGGCAAGTACAACGTGTTGCCGATCGACAGCCGCACCACCCTGCGCTTCGCCATTGAGCGACCCCAGCTGGCGCCCGATCGGGAGCGCTACATCTATTACCCCGGCACCCAGATGGTGCCCACCAACGCGGCACCACGGGTGCTCAATCGGCCCCACAGCATCTCCGTGGAGGTGGACGTGCCCGCTAGCGAGGGGGATGGGGTGTTGTTCAGTATGGGCGGCAACGACGGGGGCTTTGCGATCTATGTGCTCGATGGCGTGTTCACTTACGGCTACAACTACGTGGCCGACAGCTACTTCCATGTGCGCGCCACCAGCGCCCTGCCCAGCGGCCACCACGTGTTGAGCGTGGAGTTTCGACCCACCGGTGCAGCAGACCTGGCCGCTGGCAAGGGCACCCCCGCCCACGTCACCTTGTTTGTGGACGGGGCGCCAGTGGGCGAGGGCGACCTCCCAGTGACGATTCCCTTGAGCCTTGGCCTGGCCGCCGGGGTGGCGGTGGGTGCCGATCCCGGCTCCCCGGCCCTACCCGACTACAAGCCCCCGTTTGCCTATCCCGGCCGCATCCGCCGGGCCCTGGTGGATGTGAGCGGCACGCCGGTGGAGGATCTGCAGGCCCAGATCCGCATGGTGCTGGCGCGGCAGTAGGGCACCGATCCATGCCCCCTGCACCTGCAGCAAGCACCGGCCAAACCATCGCTATCGCCCTCACCATCGGTGGCAGTGATTCCGGCGGTGGGGCAGGGATCCAGGCCGACCTGAAGACGTTCACGGCACAGAAGGTGCATGGCTGCTCGGCGATCAGCTGCGTGACGGCGCAGAATACCCTCGGGGTGAGTCGGGTGGATGCCCTGCCGCCGGAGGCCCTCACTGCCCAGATCGAAGCGGTGGTGAGCGATCTGGCGGTGGCTGCCCTGAAGACGGGCATGCTGCTCAACCAGCCGTTGATCGAGGCCGCAGCTGCAACCATCGCCCCCCTGGCGATCCCCAAACTGATCGATCCGGTGATGGTGTCGCGGGCTGGGGCGGTGCTGCTGGAGGAGGGGGCCATCGAGGCCTATCGCCGCTGCCTGCTGCCCCAAGCCGAGTTGCTCACCCCCAATCTGCACGAGGCTCGCCTGTTGAGTGGCTGCCCCATCGAGGGTGGGGCGGATGTGGAGCGGGCGGCGGAGCGGCTGTTGGCGATGGGATCGGCGGCGGTGCTGGTGAAGGGCGGCGGGCTGGCGGAGCTGAAGGGCCGGGATTATCTGCTCACCCAGGGGGGGACAGGCCAGTGGTTGACCCATGCGCCGATCGCCACCCCCCACACCCACGGCAGCGGCTGCACCCTGGGGGCAGCGATCACCGCCGGCCGAGCGCGGGGGCTGGAGCTGGAGGCAGCGGTGGTGGCGGCCAAGCGGTATGTGGAGGGGTGCCTACGGGAGGCCCTGGCGATCGGCGGTGGCCAGGGGCCCTTGTGCCATTGGGCAAAGCCTGCAGAGAGGACCTGATGGAATTCAGCAAGGTGGTGTTCTACGGGCGGCTGGGGGAGCAGGCCCTGAAGATGTTCGGCCTGGAAGAGGAGCTGGAGCGCTGGCGCGGGGTGAAGGTGCTCGACTGCCCGGGGGGGCCCGGATCGCTGCCTGCCCTGCTGCGCGGCCACGGCTGCGATGTGACGGCCGTGGATCCCCTTTACGCCCTGCCCCTGGAGGAGCTGCGACGGCAAGCCATCGACGATCTGGAGACCACGATGGCGATCCAAGCAGCCAGCGACGACCTCCGCTCCGATTTCGATCTGGAGGCCTGCCGCCAGGAACACCTCCACACCATGGAGCTTTTTCTGGCGGACCGGGAGGCCCACCCCGCCAGCTACCAGGCGGCGGCGCTTCCGAAGCTGCCCTTTGCCGATGGGAGCTTTCCATTGGTGCTGAGCGGCCATCTGCTGTTGGCCTATGCCCCCTGCCGCGATGGCGGGCTGATGGCCGGCGAGGGGCTGGATCTGAACTGGCACCGGCAAGCCCTGGCAGAGCTCTGCCGGGTCAGTAGCGGAGAGGTTCGTCTGTATCCGGCCCACACGGTTGAACAAACAGTGCGCCGCCATCCCTACGCCGAGGCCCTGCTGGCGGAGCTGCCCGCCGGCTGGCAGGGGCGCTTCATGGAACGCTCCTACGACCAGGGTTTCAAGGGCTGCCTGGAGGGGCTGGAGCTGGTGCGGACGCACTAACGAAGTCGCCCTGGTGGGCGGCGTAGCCGAAGGCTTCTGCGTAGGCGCAGCCTCCTCGAAGAGAGGCCGTAGAGCTGAAAGACAGCGAGCGCGACGAGCTGCTGCAGCGGTGCCGCCAGCACCTCGATGCCTTCCGCATGCAGCGCGGCGAGGAGGTGGGTTGTTTGCTCACACAGAAGCCTGCGGCTTCGGGCACCGCAGCCGCCACCGCACGCCGATCAGCGGCTCGGTGAAATAAAGGGTGCTCACTCGTGCCAAGGGCCGCTGCGAATGTTGCGGCGCAGGCTGTTGCTTGACAAACCCCGCATCAAAGGGCCCTGGAGATGGACCGCATCGTCTTGAGACGTGTTCTTCAATCACCAGGACCACTCTTCATCATCAAATCGGGTGGCGCTCATCTCATCGAGAAGTCCCTCCGGCTGGAAGGACGATGCCGCCTCGGCCCAGCCCGCCTCGGATGAGCCGATGGCCTGATGGTTAGCACCCCTGGAGCTGCCTCAATCTCGACCTCGTCAGCGAGCCCCGCAACCTCAAGGAGCGGCTTGGCGAGACGGACCCCTCTCGAGTTGCCAATTCTGACCAGTTTTGCTCGAACCACGGCCACAGCCCGCAGACGTGCTCACATTGTAGCCACGCTCGCGACATCCGCGCGTCCCCCTGCTCTGGCTAACGCTCCGGTTCAGCGGCGGCGCGTCAGCGCCGTCCGCTGCAACCGGTTGTTAGCTGGCCAGACCTATTTCAACCGCTTCATCGGCGGCGCGATCCACTTGCATACCAGCGCCTCCACTTTCGGCCAGTAAAGCCGCAGGCCCACGGAGAAAGGCCCCTTCGGCGCGGGCTTCGGCGGCAGTCATGTTCATGATCTTCTCTGGTCAGCTTATGGGCAGGCGACGGTATCCGGCAGTTTGTAGCTGCCATTCAGGACGGATGGGCCGGGGCGGTACACGCGCATGAGGAAGTTCCAACCTTCGCTCACGTCCAGCCGGTTGGGCACATCGCCGCAGGCTTCCTTCGACCCGAAATACACCGTGAAAGTGCCGTCAGCATTCACCTTCGTATTCGCGGCGTTGAGAATGTTGTTCACGCTCTTCATGTAGCCATCCGCGCCGTAAATGGTGATGGACCAGAACGCATTGTTCTCGGGCACCTGGTAGGTGGCGGTGTGGCATACGTCGGCGGGCAGATGTCTGTTGTAATTGATGTAAACCGCGTCCTTGTTAGGGAACAGCCCCCATGCGCCGGCGCAGCCCAGGTGACGGGTTGCATCATCGGCTTCTCCGCGCTTGCCCATCCAGCCGTCAGGATACAGATCGAACTTGGCGAACTCTGCGTTGTATTCCGCGGTTAGTGCAGCCAGCGACTTCTTGTCCCAATTCGGCTCCGGGAACGGGTCGGCGCTGTTGGCCTGGATGATAAACTGATCCTGCAATTGGTTGACCAGCGCGATGTCCGCCGGGTCATCCGGGAGCAGCAGCTGGATACGAACATTGATGGCGAGATACTTGGTGTCCTGGGGCAGTTCGTGCGTGCCCGACGTGTAGATGACGCCCGGACAATAGTGATCGTTATCAAGCAACAGCACCGAGAAATAGCGGTCCGCCGGCATCTCAGGCACCGTGATGGTGGCACCCTTGGACGTATCCACCAAGGCCACCGTGTAGAGCGTATCCTTGTTCATCCTGACCACCGTTTGCCTGTCCAATGGCGTGACATTGCGAAAGCTGAACAGCTTGTTCACGCCGCCAGTCAGCTGCGATGCGTTGTAGAAGGTGCGGTCCGTTTCAGCTCGGCAGTAGGTCTTCTGCGTCACCTCGGGTGTTTCGATGATCTCTTTCATTTCCTTCTTTCCTCTTGGGGAATGTTGGTTGTGGCCAGCTAACGCTGCCCCTGAGTGGCAGGCAAGAACATTATGACGCCAATAGGAAATCGGTGGAGGCCTGTCCACTCAAGGGGCCTGTTGGGGCCTCGCACGAACGCTAACACTTCAAGGTAGAAAGTTGATAGCTTCAGATAGTTGATCCGTTAAAGATGATCTAAGCAACAACAAGTCCTTGCAGGTGAAGTTCTAGTAGTCAGTGAGTCAATGAGAATGCCTGTGCTCTAAAGCTGGCCTCTATAGAGGCTCGCTTGACGAAATAAGCCACTGCTCAATAGCGACCAATCGGCTTCCATCACCCTGTTCAGATAAATCCACCATGCAAGAGGGGAGGCTGGAGATTTTTGATCCAGCAAGAGAGGCTGAATAGACTTTGGCATTCTCAAAGTTGGTCCTATCCAAAATGGCATTCTCAAAGGACGCACCACGCAAGTCGGCCATCTTAAAGTTTGTCTCCGTGCAATCAGCGTCATTAAAAATAGTGGCTGCTGCCTTGGCTTCACGAAACTGAGCGCCCGTTAACTTGGATCTACGAAAGGAAGAGCGGGAAAGGGTCGCTGAGTAGAAATCAGCGTAGCTGAAGTCACAGTCTGCCCAATAAGCACCGTCTGCCTTGGCTGCCGAGAGATCTATGCCTTGGATACTGGCCAAAGAATCACTTGCATCCCTCCTGTAGAGAATAAGATTAATTGAGAGGGTCTTTAAGACCTTTTCATCACTTTCTATAGATAAAGCAGCCGCTAGAACCTGTTTGGAAAGCTGCATGAGCTGTTCCCGCCGTGCGTCACTTACGTTCCACTCAGCCGGAAAGGACTTTAGTACAGAGCCGAGTTTAACCGCTGCAGCGGCGCGAAGAATCGGTGAATTGTCCGCAAGTTCCTGAATGATCGACTGATAGACTTCGTCGACATTCTTTCTGTCTTCGAAGCTGATCCTTGCTTGAGTAGTTCGGCTTTGACCAATGAGGTACCCGCCCACTGCCCCGCCCACTGTTACAAAGAGGGCGATCACTTTGAGAGCAAACAGACTTCCAGCGGTATCGCTACGTATTTTGCGAATTTCGGCATCCAGCTTACTGATCTCATAGCTGTCCTTCGCAGTTCCTACCATTCCTCCGGCCCTGGTACGATCTAGTTCAGTCAGATACTGAGCTCCTAGCGTTGTTGCCAGTGCCGCAGTAAGCGCAGCAACGACAAGCCAAATAATTTGGGAGTTTGAAAGCCCCTTCTTGAAGTCATAGTTCATTGCAATTGCCTCATTACTAAATCATTCAAAAGCTCTTTAGGTGACCCAGATCTGCTGATATCGCCAGCACGAAAAGAAAATGTCCGCTTATTCGTATTGATGTGAAGCATAGGCTTTCCTAGTCTCTCGCACAATGAGAGCGCTTCCCATGTCCCACCAACGGACCCAATGCGCTGGCCATCCCAAGCAGCAATAACAAGATTTGACTTTAAAATGACCCACTCCATACTTTTCCGATATGCGCTGCCAGTGCGCTGGCTGTAGTGAAGGCGTTTTTCCAGTACAGCACTATCGCGTAATGCTCGGTAGCGGGCGTAAGCTTCCGGATCAGGAAAGTCTCTCTCGAAGCCTGAGAATGGAATAACTGAAACTAATGGTATAGCCAGCCTGTGCGCACATTCCGCGAAGACTGTGTCCGCTCCAGTCGCAAGGGCTGAAACAGCATTGAGCCGAGGAAGCTTGCTTGCCAATTCATTCAGAACTTGATGAAAGAGAAATTGTACGAAAAGTAGTTCGCCATTCTCGCCCAGGTCACGGTGACCGATGCCGCCTAAATTAAACGCTCGGTGGTTAGTCATAGAGGCAGCGGGTTAAGCATGCGTGGACCCAACGCTGCCCCTGAGTGGCAGGCTGTGAGCCTGGGGTGGCGTAGCAGAGAGTTGATGGCGGCCTGTCCACTCCAGGGGG
>Ga0208598_1000094_pt1 | contig 31581 bp, 22 predicted proteins | sample LakMenEpi22Jun12_FD_150726 | JGI IMG/M metagenome (GOLD analysis project Ga0208598, IMG submission 150726) | Freshwater microbial communities from Lake Mendota, WI - 22JUN2012 deep hole epilimnion (SPAdes) | ecosystem: Environmental > Aquatic > Freshwater > Lake > Epilimnion/Euphotic zone ... | reverse complement strand
TCGTCGTTCTGCTCCTCCTGGTGCTGCTGCTGCTGCTGGTGCTGGTGCTGGTCCTCCTGCTCCTCCTCCTGATGCTGGTGCTGCTGGTCGTCATCCTGGTCCTGGTCTTAGTCGTCCCGCTGGTCGTGGTCGTCGTTCTGCTCCTCCTGGTGCTGCTGCTGCTGCTGGTGCTGGTGCTGCTGCTGGTGCTGATGGTCCTCCTCCTCCTGGTGCTGCTGCTGCTGCTGCTGGTGCTGGTGCTGATGGTCTTCCTCCTCCTCCTGCTGCTGCTGGTGCTGGTGCTGATGGTCTTCCTCCTCCTCCTGCTGGTGCTGCTGGTGCTGCTGGTGCTGGTGCTGATGGTCCTCCTCCTCCTCCTGCTGCTGCTGGTGCTGGTGCTGCTGATGGTCCTCCTGATCGTTCTCTTCCTCGTCCTCCTGCTGGTGCTGGTCGTCGTCCTGCTGGTCCTGCTGCTGCTGGTGCTGGTGCTGGTGCTGCTGCTGCTGCTGCTGCTGCTGGTGCTGGTGCTGGTCCTGCTCCTGTTACTAGTATTCATCCAATTAATCCACCTATAAATACTACTAAAATTGAAACTCAGTATTCAAATGAAATAGAATTTACATCTATTTCAGACGTATTTAGATTAATATTATTAATTTTAATGTATATTGCAGTATTTTTCTATATATTTGTATTAATAATATCATTTTATAATGTTATTAATTTAATAATAAAAATAATATTTGATATTATTAATTATTTTTATAATAAAGATGCTGCAAATAGTAATACATTAATATATAATGTTAGAGAAATATTAAATTGCAATAAAGACAATTATCAAGGTGATATATTGAATGTTTTAACAGAACAATCTATGGCATTATCTGTATTTAATATAACCATATATATAATATACATATTGCTATTTTATGTTATAATTTATGCATTATTTAGACTTTTTGTATTAATGCAACGTAATACAAAATTTAAAGGAAATATTAGCGATATTGATCCTACATTTACAATATTAGTAATATTAGGATTAATATTTATATTTAGTTTGATACATTTCATATATTATAAACTTATTTTTAAAAAAATAGCATTTAATAGTTATAAAACTACAAATGAAAATGATAAAATATTTGAAGAAACATTAAATAATATTTTAAATGCGCCAAAAATAAGTGATATAGATATAGATACATATTTCAATTATTTAACAGATACATCAAAAAGACAATTATTAAACGAGAAAATAGAAGCTGAAATATCTAAATTAAATGAAATTAATAATAATGATAATTTATTAATACAATATTTATTAGTATATGATATATATGTATATTTTGAAGAAAACACAGATATGTCGCGTAAAAATGACATTATAGATTATTTGAAATATAAAATGAAAAAAAGTTATAAATTTGATACAGATAATGACAGAGATAAGATATTATTTATATCATTCTTAAGTGCAAATGAGCGAAAAATGATTAAACCATATCACGAACAATTACCATTCTATGAAAATATTGATGATACTAAAGTTAAATTATTTACACCTATAAATGAGAAAATAAGCGAAAATTTGGGTAAAATTAATAAATATATTATATCATATCCTGGATTCTTTTATGGATTTTTATTTGCTTGTATATATATAATTACAATATTTATATATAATTATATATGTGTATATGTAATTATGAAATTAGCATCAAATACAGGCAACTCAGTATTTCCACCTATTATATTAAGTATAGTAAATAGTTATTTGAGAATAAATGATTATATTATTAAAATATTCTATAAAAATAGTTAAATAATATGATATATTATTTTTTATTTTTGATATTAATATTAATATTATTTACGCTAATAATATTATATTCTATAACATATAAAGTTGATTATTATAATAAATTAGAAACCGGTTGTAATTAAATTTCAAAATTATTATTTTTTTATTATTTAGAATGGAAGAATTTTATAAACTTCGATACAATCTACATAAATATTTTTTAGATATTGATAATGATGTATATAGTAGATATATATATTATTTTACGATATTTATATATCTATTGGGTATATTATTACCAATATTTTTAATATGTTTAATTAAAAATCTTAGCGTGTATATATTTGTATTTTTAGGTTTCATATTATTATATTATTATTTTGCATATAAATTATATAAATATCTAACAGATATTCCTAATAATGTTAATTTGAAATCATATAAATCATTATATGAAATTTTAAATATAATTTACAGGATAAATAAAGAAACGTTAAAAAACGAGGAAAAATTCAAAGCTATGATTGATAATACTTTAAAACCTAGTATTCGAAATATAGAGAATATATACGATGATAAAATAATTAACGATATAATTTTAAAAGCTGAAAATGATAATGATATTTTAAAATATTTTGATTTAGATTTATATTTAAACGATGATACTAATTATAGTTTAATATTAAAGTCAGGTGATACAATTGCCATAAAATTAATGCAAATAATATCAAACCGATATTATGATAATAAATATATATATGATGATGCTAAAGGTAATGTAAATGGTAATGTATTTATTAAAGTTAATTTAAAATCTTTATTTACTGAAAGTAAGAATGATGAAATACGAACAAAAGTTTTATTATATATAAATAAATTATATAATATAAATCTGTCGACGTTATATATAGAACCTAATTTATATATATATAAGGATTTGATATCAAGCCTTAAATCAAATATTGGTTATTATACGATAATATGTTGTTATTTTATATTAGTAATATTACATGGATTATTTATAAATTTTAATATTGGTTTAACATATTTATATTTATCAATTATTATTATTGCATTTATTATAATGTCATATTATAATTAAATAATAGATGGGTGGTAGTAGTACAAAAATTGAATATAAGACATTAGAGTGTAATAAATATCCCATAAGACAAACACCATTAACATTTAATAATTTAAAATATATAAGATGTGCATTTTTAACACAAGAACAATATAAAAATAATTATCATATTCCAAAAAATTCCTTAAATATAACATTCGATACTAGGATGGATAATATTGAAAATAGTGTAAATAATAATATTCAAATGGTTTATAATAAATTAAATGAGATAACGCCATCTCAAGAACCAATAAAAATAATAAAACCAATATTTGTGGCATTTTCTCGCAAAGTTGAATATGATAGTAGTGTATTTGATGATAATAAAATAAAACCAATAGAAGTTAAAAATAGTAAATATTGTTTAGCTATTAAAAATTATATTGAAAATTATCTAAACAAAATGAATAATCCAGATTTAAAAAATAAGTATAATTCGTTACCTGTAAATAAATATGATTTTAAGGGAAATGTTAAAGTTATTATATTTTTTCCATTTATAACAACTGATTATAAATATATAACTAATTTTAAAGATATTTTGAATAGTTCTACGTATTTTATTAATCTTTTGAGTGATACTAGTTTTAATGGATTACCAGAATCTAATTCATTTGATGAAGAAAAATTTAGAAAATCATTCAGTAAATCTGGTTATTCACAAGATTTTATTAATAAAATTATAAATGATATTAAACAACAAGACCGAACAAATTTTAGATATAGAGATGATTTAATGGTTTTATGTAATGAGGGTGGATGTTTGAGTGAAGCAGGTGGTGAAGATTTTAATTCATTATTACCTAGAATATCTGATAATAATGGTGATAATACTAATAATGCTCTTAAAATGTCGCCATTTTTACCTAATAAATGTTTGGCACAAACAAATCGATATAAATGTGGTATTCTATCGCCAACTGATAATAATAAATCACCACAAGAATTAATAAAAAGTAAAGATGTTGTAGATTATTTAACAGATGGATTACAAAAATATATAATTAACGAGGAATGTGTAATAACTAAAGGTACCAATAAATATAATAAAGAATTTTGTGATAATAATGCTGATAATAATCCTAATTTACAGCAAACACCAATAGATATTATTAATAACGTTGTATCAGTTTTTCTACGTAATGAAAAATATTCTAGTGATTTAAATGATGGTAAAAAAAATCATTATAGCGAAACATATAGTATTAATATAATTAAAGAATTAATGTTTATTAATAATACTTATCCTGGTATTCCAGAAGTAGTATTTCCAATATACTTATATACCGGAAATAGTGATTATACAACTGAAGCACCATGGGGAACAAGATTATTAACAGATGATTATGTATTTAATGAAGGAGATGAAATTTTACCTAATGTTCGTAAATACTCTGAAAACAATATTTACTATTTAGAAATGAATTCACAGGGTCAAATATACGTTAGAACAAATGCTAGTATTTATTATTATTTAAATATATTACCATTCGAAAAACCAGTATCTATGTCATTTACAAATACAATTACTGTTAATTTCATAGAACCAATAACTAATTATTTAAGACCGCGAAGTGTAATAAATATTGAATTGATATTAAAAGATGAAAAACGCCGAAGTCCTTTTTCTTTTTATGTTAATAATGATGGTAAAATAAGAATATTTTCGAATGGTTTTTTAGATGCTACAAATAAAGCTTTTGCTGATTTCATAGATAATAAAATTATTGAATTTGAAAAATATAAAAATAATTTAAATTATTATAATTCTAAAAATTTTGATGCAAACAATAATGTTATTATAACAAATATTATAGATAAAGATACAGACCCGCCGATATATTTATATAATAATTAATATATATTTTTATGTATATAGAATATAAATGGACGACTGGGGAATAATAGATTTATATTTTAAAAATCATAAATATCCTTTTACAAATCATCATTTAGACAGTTATAGAGAGTTAATTAAAACTTATATTCCAAAAACCATAAGTTCCTATAATCCCATAACTATGATTAAATACGATGATAATGATAATACACGTAAAATTATGCAAGTTGATGTTTATGTTGGTGGCGAAAAGTCTGATGAAATTTTTATAGATCATCCAACTATTATAGCAAAAGATGCTGATGGTGATAAACCATTAAATAAAATTTTAACACCGAATGATGCTAGATTAAGAAATTTAACATACGAGACTCATATATATGCAAATGTTTATATTAAAATTACTAATGAAGATGATGAAATAATAACATCTACGTTAAAAAATGTAGCAATAGGAAGTATTCCTATTATGTTGCATAGTGATATATGTATATTAAATGGAAATGGTAATAAAGTTTTACAACAATTAGGAGAATGTGTTTATGATTGTGGTGGTTATTTTATAATTGATGGTAAGGAAAAAGTAATAGTAGCTCAAGAAAGTTTAACTACAAATTGTTTATTCACCAATAAATTAAAAGAAGATGATAATTTTAGTTATAAAGGTTTTATTCGATGTAGTGCAGATAGTGGTGAAAGTTTATTAAAACCGCGTAGTGTTGAATTTTATTTGGTAAAAGATACAGATGATATAACAGAAAAACATTCACATCAAAAAGGATGTATATTAATTAGTTTACCATCGGTTGAAGGTAAAATACCATTATTTATAGTATTTAGAGCATTAGGTTTAGAGACTGATAAAGATATTTATGAATCTATATTTGGCATTAATAATACAGAAGTTGAGGATAATTATTTTAAAAATTTTATTCGTCCATCGTTATGTGATAATTATTATATTACTAAAGATGGCGAAAAGAAATATGTATATACACAAGAAGACGCCTTAAATTATATTAAATTTCGAGTGAAGTATAAGACATTAGATCATGTTAAATATATATTATCAGCCGATGTTTTACCAAATATAGAATTATTTCATAATAAACATAAATTTTTTGGATATTTAACAAAAGAATTTATAAATGTATGCTTGAAAATTAAATTACAGACTGATCGTGATAATTATTTTTATAAAAGAATTAATATTAGTGGATTTCTATTAGCTGAATTGTTTCAAGAGGCTTATGCAAAATTGCGTAAAGATATTCGAGATACAATGGACCAGTTTTATTATTATGGTGCTTGGAAAAATAATAAGAATTATCAAAATTTTATAAATAAAGATAATATTTATCGTTTAATTAGAAATGTTCTTATTGCTGATACATTTGCTAAATCTTTAAAAGGTCGTTGGGGTCTTGCTACAGATGATGACCCTGAATTAGGTAGAGTACAAGATTTATCCAGAATTAGTTATATTGGTTATTTATCACATTTGAGAAGAGTCAATATGCCTATTGATAGAAGTTTAAAAATAACAAGTCCTCATAAACTTCATTCACAGCAGTGGGGTATAATGTGTCCATTTGAAACACCTGATGGAGCATCAGTTGGTTATTTAAAAAATCTTGCATTTTTAACAAAAGTAGCAGCAGGAACAGATCCATCATTTATAAAAACGTGTTTAATTGATATTGGTGTAATACCAATAGAATATTATAATTTACCATTAGATAGAAATATTACAAAAGTTTTTATTAATAATACTTGGTATGGTATTACAAATGATCCTATAAATATAACAAGAATTTTGAGGGCTTATCGTCGAAATGCATTTATTAATATCTTAACATCAATATCATGGCATATAGCATATAACGAAATTAGAATTTTTACAGAAACTGGGCGTGCCGTTAGACCATTAATTGTTGTTAATAATGGTAATGCTAAAATATTTAAGAAAAAATATTCAAATTGGTTTGATATGATTATTGGTAAATATTATCCATTCGAAGAACGAAATGAACAAATTTATTATAAAAATTATTATATTAATCCGTTTAATTTAGATGTATTTGCAAATAAAACAATCGCAGAAATTACTGAATTATTAGAAAAAGATGGAGCCGTTATCGAATATATTGATGCTCAAGAATCTGATGTTTCTTTAATAGCTATGTATAATAATGAAATTAATAATTTTCATACACATGTCGAAATACATCCATCCACTATTTTAAGTGTTGTTACTGGTAATATTCCTATGTGTAATCATAATGCAGCTGCTCGTAATGTTTTCCATGCAGCACAAACAAAACAGGCTATAGGTATATATGCAACTAACTTTACTAAAAGATTTGATACATTCGGTTTTATTCAACATTATCCACAAAGACCAATAATAAATACACGACATGCACAATATACAGGTAGTGATTATATGGTTAATGGTGTAAATTTAATAGTAGCTATAATGACATATACCGGATATAATCAAGAAGATAGTTTAATTATAAATAGAAATTCAATAAATCGAGGTTTATTTCATTTATCATATTATAAATCATTAACAGCAACTGAAAAACAATTATCAGATTATGAAAAAGTTATATTTGGTAATCCTATTGATTTTTATGTAGATGAATTAAATGAGAATAAACAATTAGTACGTGTAAAAAAAGAAGTATCTGGTAATAAACGTGCTAATTATAAAGCATTAGACGCAAATGGTATTATTAAAGCTGGAACTTATATATCAAGAGGTGAAAAAGCAGTAGTTATGGGAATGATATTAGTTAGAACTTCATTTAAGGAAGTTAAACGAGGTGTTTTTACAGAACAAATTAAAGAAACTACTTATATAGATGTTTCAATATTGAGTGATGAAAGTCATTATGGCTATGTTGATAAAATATATTTTGATAATAAAATAGGTGAAGATACTAAAATTTGTAAAGTTCGTTTGTTAAAAATTAAGATACCAGAATTTGGAGATAAACATTCATCACGTCACGGACAAAAAGGTGTAATAGGTATGATATTATCAGAAGAAAATATGCCATTCACTAAAGATGGCATTAAACCTGATTTAATAGTTAATCCACATGCAATCCCGTCACGTATGACAATCGGTCATTTGGTAGAATGTGTATATGCTAAATTATGTTGTTTAGAGGGATATTTAGGAGATGGAACTATTTATATTGATATAGATCATAAAGCAATATATGATAATTTAGAAAAAAATAATTTTAATAAATATGGAAATGAAATATTATATAATGGTCAAACTGGAAAACAAATGAATACTGAAATATTTATAGGACCTACATATTATTTTAGATTGAAACATATGGTTGCTGAAAAAATAAATGCAAGAGGAAAAGGACCTATGACACAATTAACACGTCAACCAACTGGTGGAAGACGTAAAGAAGGAGGTCTTCGTATTGGTGAAATGGAACGTGATAGTTTAATTAGTCATGGTATTGCAGGATTTATTCAGGAAAGTATGATGGAAAGATCTGATAAATATAGATGGCAAGTTTGCAAGAGATGCGGAACTATACCAAATTATTCAACTAAAATAAATACAACTATATGTCCATTATGTAATAAAAATGAAAGTGGAGTAATTGAAACACCTTATTGTATGAAATTATTAAGTCAAGAAATGGAAGCTATGGGAGTTCAAATGCGTTTTAATTGTGATTATACTAATTTACAAGCAGAAGAATTAGAAACATTTGATATAGATGAAGAATATATATTCCCAGAAGAAAATACTGAAAATATTAAAAAAGAACCAAAAGCACCATCGCAAAAAAAGAATGATATTACTAATAGTATTTGTAATAAATGGAATAAAAATAAATTACTAAATCCATTAACTGGTCGAAAAATGACAGAAAATTCTGTTATGTATAAAAAATTAAAATCAAAATGTCCACCAGTCGGCGAAGATGCTAATACTACTGGTGATGCTAAAAAAGAAGAAAAAACTACCGGTATAACTGAAAGTATGTGCAATAAGTGGAAAGAAAATAAATTAATAAATCCTATTACTGGTCGAAAAATGACAGAAAAATCAGTAATGTATAAAAAATTACAAGCTAAATGCGATGAAGATAAAACACAAAAAAAGCGAGGAAGACCTGCAAAAGCTAAAGGTGGTAATAATGGCGACGAAGACGACGAATATGACGAAGACGACGAATATGACGAAGACGACGAAGACGACGAAGACGACGAAGAGGATGATGAAGATGACGATGAGGATGAGGACGATGAGGATGAGGACGATGAGGATGAGGACGATGAGGATGATGAAGACGATGAAGACGACGAAGATGATGAAGACGACGAAGACGATGATGATGAAGATAATGATAATAAGAAAGTTGAAAATAATGATAAGAAGGTTGAAGATGTAAAAGATCCAAATATTAAAATAATTAATTTATAATTAAATGTTAGAAATGAATGATTTTTTATTAATATTCATAGGTATATTTATAATATTACTAATATTCCTATTTTTTATGTTAGTCGCATATGTATATGATACTTACACATCATATAAAGTAGATATTAATAAAAATTTAACAAAATCAGAGGATCATATTAATAAAACATCAAAGTCTTTTAATAAATTACAAAATAATGTAGATACTAATATATCAGATATTAAAAATAAGCATGAAACATTAGAATCAAAATATTCAGATAATTTAAAAACATACACATCAAATTTAAATAATCTTGTTGATGTAAGAGATAAAAATAATTCAAATATTGGGTCTAATTTATTTAAAAATGATATTACAGCATATAATAAAAATGATATTGAATTAAATTTATTAACTAATTTATCAACTAATAATAATATTTTAGCACATACATCAAGTAATAATTATGTTAATATCTGTGACAATACAACTGGAAAAGATAAAAATAATTATTATTGCGCTGCTATGAATGTCGATAGTAATCACGTATTTAATATATCACCAACAAATTCTAAATATAATACATCAAATATTAGTAAAATGCAAATAAAAGGAATAACTCCACCAGTTGGTGTAGGATCTACTACACAACCAACGCCAACTCTAGCCGAATTTGATTTTACGACTAATAGTATTAAATTTGGAGATACTACAAATCCAGCAATACAAATTAATAATAATATTTATACGGCTCCTATAATTTCAGGTAGTTATTCAATTACTGCTCCAGCACCACCAGCAACCGCAACATTAACAATAACATTTTTTAATAATTTACCGATACCTGCAAATGCATTTATAAACTTTTATTTTCAAACACCACTATCAATAATAACTATAACAACTACAGAAAGCAAAATTAGTTCAGGTTCAACTACATATACAAGTAATATATTAAAATTTAAAACAACTGCTCTAATAGCTGCAACAACATCAACATCATTATCATTTACATTAACTGGAACAATTTCACCAGTTTCAGCAACAACAATTATAGGATATTTAACATCTTCATAAATAAAAATAAGTTTAAAAAAATAGAATAATGAATTTTACAGCAATAACGATGATTATAATAATTTTAACATTAATTTTATATACGATTATCGATAAATATTCATATTTGAGCATTAATGAAAATGATGAAAAAAATGTATTAAAATCTAAAAAAGTTGATGATGAATTATTAATTAAATATTCATCAATTAAAAATAAATTAACAACCGTAGATGATTATGTAAAATTTTTAAATTATTTAAATACAATTAATTCATCAATATATATTAGTATTATTGATAGCGTAGTTACAAATTACACACATATTGTTAATTTGATTATAGGAGATATCGAAAAAACTAAAATTAGATATTCATTTAAAAAACTTAAAAATATATATGCTATTATAAAAATAAAAGAAGAAATTAATGATTTAAATACAAGTTATGCAAAAATTATATTATTTTATGATGGTCTAATTTTTAATGAAAAAAGATTTCAATTTATTGAAAATGATTTTACAGGTAATACAATAGTTTATAAATTAAATTTTAAAAATAAACTTATTAATCACTATCTTCAATAAATAATGTTTTTGGTTTATTTTTCTTTTCATATTCATATATATTGCAATATTTTTGAATACTTTTAATAATCTTATTATTCCATTTTTGTTCATCAAATGTAATTCTTTGAGTATTTATTAATTCTAATTTCCAATAAATTAAAATACAATCATTATGTTTATTCATTTCTTCGATGTTTTTGCTGAAATCTTGATTAAATGTTGAATAAATATATGTTCTATTTTTGAATTCGGCAATAATACCATGTTTATGATTCTCATCACAACAATTAATATATTCATTTTCATCTTTTAACGTTATAAATTTACATTCAACATAATCACATATATCTAATTCGCATACAGCCATTTGTCCCTGCATTTGATAATAATATTTATCAGGAATCACAGTATCTTTAATTTCACGTTTATATGGACATTTAATTTCAATCATAATACCTTCATCTGTAATGCCATCAGGGGATGCGCCGAAATTATCGATATTATCATTAACAATAAGACCGAATTCATTAACTTTTGTATTATTTATATGAGAATAAATATTAATTGCGATTGGTTCAAACATACAACCCCATTTTAAAGCAGGAATTGCGAATGAATTATATGAAACATTTTTTAATTTCTTTTTAACTAATGAATGTGGATTATTAATAGCATCATATAAATCACTAGCCGTTAATCTATTTTCACGTAATTTATACCATTCTTCTGTTCTCTGCTTTATTAACGGTTTTTCTTTTAATTTTAATAACATCTCCTGGCGTTTATTTAAATTCATTCGTCTTTTTTTTATATTGCGCCGAATCCTTATATTTTTTTTCTTGTGCGACATTAATTCTATGTAAAGTGGATGACGTATCAATATCAAGTTTATTAATATCTGTCATTTTTTTATCTTTTTTTTTACTTGCAATTAATATTATTTCATCGCGTTTTTCATCTAAAATTTTATTAAAATTATGCATCAATTCCTCCATATCTCAAGTCTATATATAAATACTAAATATATATTCTTAAAATCAATTTTTAATTTTAATATGAAATTATATAATGACATATATAAAAAGTAGTTTAGATTGTATAGGCGTTGATGAAGTTGGTAGAGGAACATTATTCGGAAATGTAGTAGCAGCAGCTGTTATAATGCCAATCGATTTAGACGATGATTTATATAATCAAATAAAAGATTCTAAAAAATTGTCATTTAATAAAAGATCTATATTAGCTAAATATATTAAAGAAAAAGCAATAACATATGGTATTGGTATTGCTACACCAAAAGAAATAGATGATATAAATATCTTACAAGCATCAATAAGAGCTATGCATCGAGCATTATTTACAGCATACAAAAATAAAAGTTTCAAATCAATAATTGTAGATGGTAATTATTTTAGACCTATTATAAATCCTGATGCAGATGGTGATGTTATAGAATATGAATGTATAACAAAAGGAGACCAAAAATACATAAATATAGCAGCCGCTTCAATTATAGCGAAAGATTATCATGATAATGAAATAATAGAATTAGTAAAAGAAAATCCAGATTTAAATAAATATGATTTATTGAAAAATATGGGATATGCGACATTAAAACATAGAACAGCTATTATAAATAATGGTATTCATGAATTACATAGAAAAACATTTTCAAGTTGTGCTGTTAATCTTTCTCATCATTAATATTATCTAGATATTTTTGTATTTTTTCAACTTTTTTTAGAACATTTTCCTTTTTAGCAATATCTAATTCTAATTTATTTGCCAGATATGCAGATGAATTATTATTAACACCCACAGATACTACATCTGTATATATTTCTTTAATATTAATAGTTATTAAATTAATAACATAAGATATAGCTTCGCCAAATATATCATAAAATATATATATAATATATAAAATAACAACTACTATTAATATTCGTAAAAATAATAATAATAAATTATTAAAATTAGGTATATTAATTTCATCATCTATTGTTTTATCTTCTTTAGGTGTTTCAATCTGTATTGATGGTGTATTGAGTGGTTGGTTATCGGATTCAAGAAGTTCTTTTGTATAGAAATAATAACTCCTGTTATCTAGTTTATATATATTATTAATTGGTTCTAATGAAGTATCTGGTATTTTAGCACCTTCTGAAATATTAGACGAAACTTTTGAATAATAATCTTTAAAATCGTTAATAAATATGGGTGGTTTATAATTATTTAAATAACCATCCGTGAATAATTTATCAAACTTATCAAACAAATAATATTTTTTATAATTTATTTTTATCAAGTCATTATCTGATTCTAATAAATCTTTATTAGTAAAACAACTTCTAGTTTTTTCTATAATATTTCTGCTAAATGCAGTTGAATTATCATAACATATATTAACTGCTTTAAAAAATATATTTTTTAATCTTATTGCTTTATTTATTTTAATATTATCATTAGGTTCATCTAAATTAGTATAAATATTTGTAAATAATAATTTATTTAGGTTAGAAGTATATGTACCTTCTAGAGTTGTAGTTGAAAATAACTCTTTATAATTAAAATCAGGATTATCAAATTGTACAGGAACAAAACAATTAGCTAATATCCATGTATGTAATAAAATAGGCGGTATTAATAAATTATTTGCATCTAACCCTTTTAATGTATATAATTCTGGTTCAGTTTCTTTAAATATAGGGTTTAAATATGTAAATTCTTTAGAATCGGGATAATAATTACTAGTGTTTGAAAAATTTTTTAATATATTATTATTAATGTTTTTTTTTATTTGATCATAAATATTTGAATAATCTTCATTCGATAATAACTTTGTTTTTAAATCAATTTGAACATTAAACATAGTAGTATCAACATTATTACTAATTTTATATTTTAATATTATTTCATGCAAATTTTTTAATCCATCAGTTTTCTTCATAGCAAAATTACCAATAATATTAATTAAATCTATTGGTGAAAACATATATTTATTTTTAAATATTCCATTTTCATAATATTTTTTTGAAATACAATTAAAACTACCATCATTTTTTGTATATGGCATAGAATCTCCATCACATGGTTTATAACATTTATAAATGTCGTCAGATGTATATTTTCCAATATCTTTAAAATACCCATTACCCAAATAATAATTTGGCGTAATTAACCAATCATACCATGCATTTTCACAATAAGCCTTTTTTTCACGATATTCATCAACTGCATATACTGAGCTTGGATCTTTACTCACAAAATTTGTTGTAATTGTTTGAGTATCTTTATGATAAACAAGTGTATCTGGTAAAATTATATTATTTGGATTAACAATACATGAATTTGTTTCTGGTTTAGATGAAAACCAAACAGAGCCTGATATAGCAGCACAATTAGGATATATAAATTCATTATTACTATCTTCATTATTATATATGAATAAATGGTTTGATTCATTATTAATATTAGAAGCATTTTCAAAACTAAATTCAAAATTACCACCATTTAAATTAGTATTGCTCTTTAATTCATCGCCAAATATATTATCTACATCAGGATTAAATGTTTTATAATTAATATAATTATCACGTGCCATATGAAAATATAATTCCTGTAATGCATATCTAGATGCATTTTTAGCTGCTTCAATTAAACTGTTATCTTCACAGCTCATTATTTATATTTATGTTCTATTATTATTTAATAAAATCATCGTATGTTATAATTGGAATATTATATAATATAGCATTTTTAACTTTAGTTGTTTCATCATCTCTATTTTTAACAATCAAACAATTAGTTTTTTTAGTGACAGTATTAGCAACTTTACCACCATTAGCTATAATATCTGTTTCTAATTCTTTATTACGTATTCCACTAAATACATAAATATTATTTAAATATTTAGTATTTTTATTAATTTTTTTTGGTTTTTTTTCGATATTAGTTATATTTAAGGAATTATAGAAATCTATAAAAGTTTTCAAATTAGTTATTATTAATTTAGCCGTCAAATCACCAAATCCATTAATATCTTTTAAATCATTCACCGTTAATTTTAAAGTTTTTTCTTGATCTTTACATATAAATGGATATTTTTCAATCAATAAATTTAATTTCTTTTCACCCAATCCTCTACCCAATAAATTAGATGCTACCATCAATTCAAAGCAATTTTTATTTTTAATTTCTTTCAAAGCATTTAATAAATTTTCTGCGCTTTTTTCCTTAATTCCATCAATATTAAGTAATTCTTCTTTAGTTATATTAATAATTTTTTGTAAAGTATCGAATGAATTATCGTATAATTTCGTAATAACACCTTCACCAATACCTTTAATATTTAATGATTTCATAAAATTTGCATAAATTTTAATATCTTGTTCTCTATTTTTATTATTATCATCCAATATAATATCTTTCTTATTCCATTTAAATTTAACATCTGGTAATAATGGTTTTCCATTTGTTGATGGTGATAATACTTCTTTAATATGTGGTATAACATCTCCAGATCTAATTATAATAATACGAGAACCAATACCAATAACATTTTTTACGATATAATCAGCATTAAAACCAGTAGCTTGTTTAATATTAACACCATTAAGTTTAATCTCATTAAATTTTATGATTGGTTTTAAATATTTATCTTTGCTAACATTCCATTCTATATCATTAACAACTACTTCAACTTCTTTATGCATTTGGAGCGATTTAAATGCAAATGAATATTTAGGATTTTCGCCAGATTTTATTTTATAAATATCATTATGTGTAATAACTAAACCATCGATATCATACATACTATTATCTTTCCAAGATTTGAATAATTTATATAATTTATCGATTGTTAAATCACTATTCTCATTTATATATTTTATAACTTTAAATTTTAATGATGATGCATATTTTAATGAATTTAAAATAGTATTTCGAGGTTCTAAAACATCATATACAACAAAATCAATTAATTTTAAAATATCTTTTTGTAATATTTTAGAATTAATGGCGCCAGCAACGACATTACGGGCATTTGTACCACCCTTAATTTTATCCCAATTCTCTCTGCTAATTATGAGCTCTCCTCTTACAGCGATATTAATATCTTTGAGATCTGGAATACCATTAATATAATCTTTAATATGATTTATATTTTGACCATAAATACCATTACCTCTCGTATAAATATTTATTTTATTTTTATTAACAACTAGAAGACATGAAATACCATCTAATTTTTCACCAATAACATAAGATAATGGTTTATTAAATTTACTAATCCATTTATTTAACGTTTTTTCATCATCCTTAATTTTATCCTGAGAGCCCAGAAAATACGGTAATTTAACTTTTGAATCAACATCTGCACCAATACGCTTAAAATAAGGATTTTTTTTATCTAATTTACGCAAATAATCTTTAATTTCATCATAAGTATCATCATCATAAATAGGTTCTCCTGTATTATAATATTGATTATCGGCTTTTATTAATAATTCTATCAAATCTTTTTTATTTAATTGTTTATAATCAACCATAAAATAATAATTATCTATATAAAGTCATTTTTTTATATTCAATATAAAAAAATGATATTATAAATAATTATTAAATAATAATGATTTCAATTAAAAGTTATATTACAGACAATACAAATATTATAGACATATATTTAATGCATAAAAATAAAGAAAATATAATTATTAATGATGATTTAATAAAAAAAATTAATATTAATTTTAAAAAAACTAAAACTACTGAAATGGCTTATTATTGCAGAAATAATTATAATTATGTATATGATTTATCGAATGATAGTCAATATGTATATACAAGAAAATTAGAAAATACATTAATTATAAATGAAACAAAAAACTTAAATTATTATTTATTATTTTATAATGAAATTAAATTACCAACACATACATTCGCATGTACGAATGAATTAAATTCAAAATATATTGCTAAAATAACTGAATTTAGAATTAATAATCGAATTACATTAATAATTAAAAATAATAATTGTTATATTCAATATAAACATAGCAGAGATGTTGATATTGACAAAATTCAAGAAATAATAAATAACGTAATTTCAAAATTAAATAACTTATAATGTTATAGTTGTTATTACTTGTCCTATTGGTTGTTTTGATATGAATAATTCATTCTTTAATAATATTTTAAATAATATATAATCACTATCCAATCCTTTGCTAATAAATCTGCTTAACGATTTTAATATATTAATATCATCGAAGTTTATTTTAACTAAATATTCAATAATCACAGTTAATATAGTATCATAATCTTTAGTTATATATTTTTTATAATTTAATGATGGTGTAATTGTCTTACTTAATCCATAATCGCTTATTATCCAATTTAAACCAATATTTTCAATATAAAAAATGATGTCTTTAAATATATATTTAAAACAACCACCCTTATATATTTTAAAATATAGAAAATTACCTAAATGAGTATCATTATGAATTATATTTAATCTATGTAAAGTTAATATTGATACAAAAGTTTGGGCTAATATATTATCAATAACTTTAGCTGTTATAGTTGGCTGTTTTATTAAAAATTGTTGTAAATCTCCACATGCCAATTCTATAAATAATGAATTATATGAATTTACATTATAATGTTTATCTAATATTTTTTCTGGTAATTTCTTATTATTTTTATTAAAAAAATCGCATCTAACATTATTATACATAATAGGCAAATGTATATTAAAATGTAAATATGCATATTTGGTTAACATTCGCAATATATTAATTTCTTTAACAGAATCACCTGTATCTAATTGTATTTTTGTAATAAATTTAATTTTGCTATGTTTATTAATAACAGATATATAAACAGTTCCATAAGACGATTCAGATCCTATTCTCTTCAATAAATGAATCGTATTATTAATTAGAAATGTATTATCATTTAATGGTACTAAACAAGTATCTGTTGCATTTTCTATTTTTTTCCTAATAATTTCATTAATTATTTTATAGTTTTTAAATCTATCCAACACTTTAATTTTAGACATTCTATTTATTTCAAATAAAAAAATGATATATATTAATAAATAATATTTATATTAAAATGCTTAACACTTTTCAATATTTTCTATACAATAATGATTTAAACGATTATTTGAATTGTTATTCAACTTTTCTTATGACACGCAAAGATTTAAAAGATAATATTTTAAATCATCGTATGAATTTTCTAATTAATTATTATGTTAATCAAGTAAATACTTATTCTAAACATAAATTAATGGAAAGTTATATGCGTTCATATAAAGATAATTACTTAAATACAACTTCAAATATTGTTAAAATTAATGATGATGATTATATTGAAAAACGCGATGATGATGTTGAAGATCATTATAAATATATGTTTATTAATCCACCACCAAAACCCGAAATTGATTATGAAGAATTAGATAGACAATATCTCCTAAAATTAGAATTAGAAGAGATTGAAAAAAATAATGATGCTTATGATGATACCTACGATGATTATGATGATTATGATGATTGTAATGATTGTAATGATGATTATTATGAAAATATCGAAGATGATTACGATGAAGATTTAGATTATTATTACTAATTATCAGTTTTTGCTTTTGATCTTGAACGTCTTTCAAATTTAGTTGGAGGAGGTTCTTTTGGCATTTTAGAGACATCGACGTGTTTTTTAAACCATTCTTCACCAACTATAACAGAGGCTTTTTCATTAGTAATTTCATCTTTAATTATTTTATTTCTCATATTTAAAAAATAATTTAAATAATCCCAATTAAAATCTTCTTTTCTCGTAACCATATCAAATAATATTGGATAACGTTCCGCAAAAAAAGAATATTCTTTTTTCAATAGTTCAATAGTAGCATTACTACTATCTCTGTCAATAATTTTACGCACTTTTCCAATAATTTCAATTATTTTTTCATTTTCTAATCCGTCTTTTATAAAATCTTTATCCATTATTGATTTTTTATATTTATTTCTTTATATATATAAAGATTAATATATGGAGAATATATTAAATGCAGGTTTATATTCAGGTGATGATAATTTTTCAGGAAAACCATGGGGAAATGATTATTTATTAGGACATGTTGAACCTGATGCAGTTGTATATTCTAAATTTTTCTATGCTAAAGATCAAATACCTGGAATTCAAAATCGTCCAGGTAATAATTCATATCCATTATACGATAATTATAACAAATCATGTTATAACAATCTATAAAAATAAAAAAAGTAGGAGTGCAGGGAGTTGAACCCTGGTCTCTGCTTCATAAGAGCAGTGCTCTAACCGTTGAACTACACTCCCATGTTTATTATAATAAAACTAATCTTTATATATATTTTTTATGAATAAGAATTATAAATTATAATAAAATAAATAATTAATACTATCATTATAATAATAACTGTTATTTGATATTTATGTAATTTATGTTTGTTTGTAAAGTATTCAGGTGGACAGGTTATATAATCACATGTATCTATTTGTATAGAATCTTGATTATTTCCAACAGCATGATCTAAACCTTTAATTATTTTTGATTCACCACCTCCCATTTATTCTAATGTTATATAATCTTTAATTTCCAATAAACTTGCATTATCTATTATTTCTTTTTGTAATTTAATTAAACTGATATCATTATTTTTTTTATCAAATTTTCCAGCTCTTTCAATAAATTCATCATATTTACTAACTAGAATATTAAATTTTTTAACATAATCTTTATAATTAATTTTAATTTTCATTCGAATATCTTTATTTTCTTTATGAATTCTAATTAACAACATATTTAATAATTTATCTTTAGTATTATCAGTAATACTTTCTTTACTCTCATTCATAATAACCTCGCCATTCTTAACAATTTTGACATTATAACATAATCCATTTTTAACTTTACTATTAATAATCTTAATTTCGCCATTCGCAATTTCACTAGTAGAATCAGTAATAGTTGCTTTAACTGTCTTTTTTTCTTTAGCAATTCTAACAGCTTTCTTTTTTGGTTCTTTTAATTTATAAATGAACTCGTCGAATAATAATTCTTGAACTTTTTGTAATTTTAGATTATCTAAACGTCTTTTACGTTTCATATCATCATTATACATCGGTTTTAATTTTAATTCATTATCAATATTTTCCCAATAATCTGGTTTTTCTTTATAAACCTCTAAATCTGTTAAACATAATGCATATAATTGTAATACAGGTTTCATAATTTGATTTGTTATATAATGTAAATAATCAGGTTCCAATTTATTCTCAACAATATATTCGGGTGTTTCTATTTTATCACCCTGTAATTTTGCATCCGGAACTTTAATATAAATATATGCAATTCTATCATTTGCTGCAGGTTTATTGCCGGCATCACGAATACCAATACGATCTGCTAATACTTTATGTGCAATTTTAGTTGGGTCTTTATAAGATGAACGTAATGTTTTTGAAATTATTAAATCTTTAATATCTGTTTTACCATTCACTAAATCATCTAACTCTTCTTTTAAGAATTTTACAGATTTTTCTAAATCTTGTTGATTTAATATAATATTAATAATACCTCCATAAATTTTCTTAACAATATTAGCATTATCACGTCGTTTTAATACAATACCCATAGATTTCTGTTTAAATTTATTAACATCATTTTCATATAAATTACCAACATAACGTTTCTTACTAAATAAGATGAATGGATATAGTGATTTTTCATAATTTAATTTTTGTGGATAAGGCATAATACTCGCAATATTCTTTTCTACAGTTTTCCCAATCTCAATTGCATATGGTAATGAATCTTTACCATATACTAATTCACCATTCTTATTTTTTAATGGAAATTTACAGAAAATAGAATCCGTATCTCCATAAATAACATTTGCATCATAATTAGTTTCTACATATTCTTTAGCTTTCATAATCATTTCTCGTCCAGTTGCAGTAGTACATGCTGCAATATCTTTTAAATAAATAGCTGATGTTCTTGCACCAATTTGACCATATAATGAATTTGCAGTAAGTTTATAAGCAGTTTGAAGCGCATCAAATACGTCTTTTTCAAATTTATTATAAGTATCCTTAATTTCTTTAATTTCTTTTTTATTAATTACTAGTTTCTTTTTATTAATATCAGTAATAATAATATCATGTTCATTATTATTATTAATAGTACCAGTAATTTCAGTATTATCTTTTTTAATAATCGTCGAATGTTCTATTTTATTTCTTGTATTTTTTCTTTCTTCCAATAGTAATGTTAATATATCGGGAATAACTCCACACCTGCCATCTTTATATTTAGCAAATATACACTTTTTAACACCAACTTTATGTTTTTTATCTCCTAAACCTTCATATATATCATAATATACATTCTCAAATTCAACATTATCATCATCAATTTTCATATATTTATCATCTAATACATATGTATCATGTGATAAATTACGAGAAATCATAGATGATGGATATAAAGAACCATAATCAAATACGACGATTGGTTCATCTAAATAAATACCTTCTTTAGGTTCTAATACGATTGCTCCTTCATATCCATTATCAATATCAATATCATTAATTACATATTTTTTAACAGGAATTACGAAATTTCTTTTCATACATTCATTAGTAATTAATGAATAAATTTTAATTCCTTGTCCTCGTTTAAATAAATAACTTAATGGAACTAAACAGACATTACCCATACCTGAATTATTTTCAATAATTTTTAATTTATGTAATAATTTATTTACTAAAATACAATCTTGAATACAATATTTAGCAATCACACATCTATCTGTAGAATTACCTTTAAATTTTTCGAATATTTCTTTTGGTTTTAAATCATCTTTATTTGAACCTATGAAAATAGATGCTACATTATCTAATTTATAACTATCCAATTTATGATCTCTTTGCATAACTTTAAATAAATCGATTGTAACAATACCATCCATATCAAATAATTTTAAACAATTATCACCCAGAGCAGAAGAACTTAATTTCTGTTCTATAAGAGTAATATTTCTATTTACTGTTTTGCCAAATCCAATAGAAAATTTATTAGTAATATTTAATTCTTTTGTTCTATTCCAAATATACTCCATGTCAAAACCCCAAATATTATATCCAATCATAATATCTGGATTAATTCTCATTATTTCTTGTTTCCAAGCCAATAATAAATCTTTTTCATTTTTACATGGAATTACAGTTGAACCATCTATTTTATCACAACTATCTAAAGTAATAATACTTTTATAAATAATTTCATCATTGCCATAAATATGAATAGTTGTTCCAATTTGAATAATTTTATCACCTTCCAATTCAGGTAATATTTCTTTTAACTTTTCATTCAAACATTCTTCAATCTCATTAGATTCTTTAACAGTCATTTTATACTTTTTAATTGCTGGTTTTTCATCTTCATCATCATCGTTTTCTTCAACTTCTTCATTTTCATCAATATAATCAATTGTTTTAATTTTATTTAAAATAAATCTAATATCTTCTTCTCTTTGCGCTAATTTACTTTTTTCATTCTCAGTTAATTTAGTTTTCGAATATAAACGATTAATCTTATAATAATCATTAATAATTACATCGTCAGTAAATGCGTTTATAATATTTTTAATTAGATTTTTATCATCTAAATTAGCTTTTGAAATCATACATAAATCTTGTGCTAATTTTTTATAATCTTTAATAGCGACTGGGAAATCACCATGAGAACTAGAACATTCAATATCAAATGATGCGACTATTAATGGTGCAATAGTATTAATTTCAACTGGTATAATATCACTCCAAACTGCCGAAATATTATAATCACATCTTGTTTCGGGTGCGTCATCTAATGAATATTTTGAAACTTTAATCCAACCACATGGTTTAATTTTTTGAATATGAATAAATTTTAAGAATGGCTCGATATTACTTTCATATAATACAAATCCATCTTTATTATCCTGAAAATAAAATTTTAAATTATTAAATAATGCTAATGATTTAAATGACAATTTTATATATCTAAATTCTTTATTATTTGTAAATCCCCAAAAGTCCTTTTTCTTTTCAATAGAAATTTTAGCTAAATGTGAATTATAATAATTTGAAATAATCTTTTTTTTAGTAATCTTACCTTTAAATTTGCTATCATATGAACCGTCTAATAATTGCAAATGCAATTCATCAACTTTTCTTTTAAAATCGTTATCATCTAATGATTCCCATTCTTCAGGTGGTTTAATGTAAAAGAATGGTTTAAAATCAACAACCTTAGTGCAAATACTGACACCATCTTTATTTTTACCATAAATATTGATAGTATATTCGCGTGGTGGGTCATTTGCATAATCAATAACGATTTTATCATTTTCTGGTATAAACCAATCAGTAATTTGATAAATAATTTCTTTCGAATTATCAATTAAATCATCTGGCTTATTCAAAAATATACTCATTTAATTATTTATTATGATATTATTTTTATATTATTAATTTCATTTTTTATTTATTTATTTATAGAATGGAAATAAGTAATTCAGGATTAACGATTTTTATTTTATTTATAATTTTTATTTATTTATTGTATAAATATTATTATTATAGTAAAATTGAAACTATAATATCAAAAATAGATAATAGAGATTATAATGTCCAAATTAAAGATGATTCTGAAAAAGCCGCCGATTTGATTGCGTTAGTTCGAGAAAGATTAATAAAATTAGTTAATCATATGTATAAAACATATCCTGAAAATGAAAAAGTTATTCGTTTGAAACATAATTTTAATCCAGATGTAATTAAAGAAGGTATCGATAATCCTAGTTATACTAGTTATACAATTAATAAAGGCGAAGAAATTGTATTATGTTTAAGAACTGATGGTAAAATAGTAGATATTAATGTTTTAACATTCGTATGTATTCATGAATTAAGTCATATAGGAAATGAAACAGTAGGACATGATGAACCATTCTGGGAATTTTTTAAAGAATTATTAGTGGAAGCTATAAATATTGGTGTATATATTAAATATGATTATAAATCAAAACCTGTTAAATATTGTGGCATGATGATTACCGATAGCCCATTAGACTAATATATATAAAAAATAATTAAATTATAATTATTATGGCTGATTATTTTAATGAAATTGACAGTATTAAAAAAGCATATATTTTAGGTTTAGTGAATTATAATAATAATTATATTATTTCATTAAGTCATAACGACTATATTATTAATATTCTAAAAACTTTTTGTCCAGATGTTGAAGCTACATTAAAAATTGAAATTGAAAATCAAGAACTATTAGATATGATTAGTGAAAAAACAAAAGAATTTAAGGATTTTGATTATGATTATAAAATCGCGTTTATTCGTGGTTTATATGAAAGTAAAACTTATAAAATAGAATTAATTCATAATATTGAAATTATTAAAAATGATATTTTTGAATTCATCAATATTCCTTATATTATTATTAATAATTGCATTACATTTAATAATGATTATTATGAAAAAAAATTTATTAATAAATTATATAATAATGATGAAATTTCATTATTAACTTTAAGACAAAAAAAAATAATGATTACTTCTAAATTTAACAGACCTACTATTAAAGTTGTTAAAACGGCTGAAGATGCTGTTATTCCGGCTAAAGCGTTTGATGCAGACGCAGGATATGATTTAACAATCATTAAGAAACTTAAAGATTTTAATTCAAAAACATCATTATATGATACAGGTATTAAAATAGAGATTGATGAGGGTTATTATACAGAAATAGTTCCAAGAAGTTCCATCAGTAAATTTGGATATATTCTTGCTAATAATATTGGTATTATTGATAATCATTATAGAGGTAATTTAATGATTGCATTAACAAAAATAGCAGATGATGCGCCTGAAATTGTATTGCCTTTTAAATGTTGTCAATTAATCGTTAGAAAACAGATTTATAGTAATTTAATTGAAATTACAGATGATACACTTTTAACCGAAACAGATAGAAATACTGGTGGGTTTGGCTCAACATCATAATTATTTACTATAAATTTTTTTAGCAGTATTTATATTTTCTCTAAATTCTTTTATTTTTTCGCTAAAATAAATATTAAATATTTTATCGGCTGTTTCAATATTTAACGGCTTATTATATTTCAATTCATGTGTTTTAATATGAATATCATACATTAGAATATCTATATATTGATTTAAAACGTCTTCATAATTTTTATTGTTCATTATACCAGTTCCATATAAATATATATCAATTTTTTTATATAAATAATGTAATGATATTATTATTGATTTCTATTTTTATATTATTAATAATAGTTACATATATAATTTTAGTTTATTATTATTATAAAACTAAAGAATTAAACATTTTATTTAAATATGAAATTTATTCTCGCGATGATACCTTGGGTACAAATGACATTAATTTAATTCAAACAATTGAAACAAAAACTACTAGTCCTATTGCTGAACCAGTCGACCCTATTGGTAGTGCTGCTCCTGCTGCTAATGGTTCTAGTGTTAGACCTGATTCTCAAGCTGCCGTTATTGCTGAACCAGTCGACCCTATTGGTAGCGCTGCTGCTGCTGGTGGTTCTAGTGTTAGACCTGATTCTCAAGCTGCCGCTATTGCTGGTGCTGCTGCCGCCGCTAGTGGTTCTGGTAGTTCTGGTGAAATTACTCTAAAACCAATAAAATATATATATGATATGTAAGTAAACTTAATAATAAATAATTACATATATTAAATATAATGATATTATCTATAATTTTAATAACAATATTTATATTATTTATATCATATTTTCTAGTGTTATATTATAATAATAATAATAAAATTATATCATTACATACATATAAAAACGAGAATGAAATATTTTCACACGGTAATAGTGTTGTTGATAATGATATTAAATATACAAAACCTATTAAAGAAACCATAACTACACCGTCACCACATAATACTGATTTAATTAATAAACAAAAATTAATATTAGATTCTATATTATTAAATTTAAAAGAATTAAACAGTTTAGGTGCTATTGATAATAGTTTAACAGATAAATTAAACGTTATAAAAGAATCAAGTTTAATATGTACTACACATACATTTACAAATATAATTAATTTAATAAATAATTTACCTAATAATTTGAATAATAACCCTGATAATTATATAAATGCTATAAAAAAATTAATAAATTTATTACCAAATAAATCAAAAAAATATAAAAATGATTTAATAAGTATTATTAATGTATTAATAAATAAATTATCAGATAGTTATAATAATAATGATATAAATTCTATTAAAATAATATTTAATAAATTAAAAGATAAATCAAATAGTATAATTTATAATAAATATGGTTTAGTAATTTTTATAAAAAAAAATTAATAATTTAATCGATTTACATAAACATTATTAAGAATTATATGTAAAAAATGCTTAAATTCTAAATAATTTTAATGGTTTTTTTCATTAAATGAACAATCGGTATATTTATTTAATACATTTAATAGTAATTATATCCATATTATAATAATAAATTATGGATATAATTTAATAAATATTTTATTTTTAATATTTAATAGACAAACTTTCTTATGTTTCAAAGTGGAAAAGTTAAATTGAGTGGTGGTACTGTTAATGATTTAACACCTGATACAATTTTATACGGTAAAGGTTTTAATATTACTAATATTGATTATAATAATATAACAACTAATGCACTAGTGTTTGAACATCCTTTAAGTATTGTAAATAGATATGTGACAGAAGGAGAACCAACTACATCTAATTATGTTTCTATTGATTTATCTAATTATTATAATTCAAATATTATAAATTCCATATTATTTCTCAAACAAGATAAACTTAAACCAGTAAAGCCAATAATAATTGATAATAGTAATAATATAAGTATTGATTTGTCTGCTACTGGTTGGACTAGTAATTTAACAACTAATGTAGTATATTCGACATCGATTGATTCTAAATTTGGAATAGGCACAACTATACCATTAAGTAAATTACATATTGCAAATGATAATTTAACAATATCAAAATATAATAATAATTTTAATATAGGTTATGATACGCAATTAGATTTTATTTTAAGTACCTGTAATAACACAATTTCTAAACAATTTTATATTAATAATAGTGCACCAAATAATTCATTATATATTGATAATTATGGATCTGTTATTATAAATTATGAAAAAAATACATATGACAATTCATATAAATTGAATGTAAATGGAGCAATTAATGCAGTATCATATTCAAGTAATGGCACTTTATTAGATTTTTCTAAATATGCATTAAAAACAGAATTAATTAATATTGATTTTGAAAATATAGCTATAAAATGTATAGGATCTAATATTAAAAATATTGATTATAATAATATTAATATAAATCGACCTATTTTTGATCCTCTAGCATTTAATAATGATAATAATAATATTTCAATAAATAAATCGTATTTAGGATGGATTAATAATTCAAATAATTCAGTTGTTTCTGTATTACAATCAAATATAGGTATTGGCACATCTATACCATTAGGTAAATTGCATATCGGTTCAACTAATACAAGAGAAGACGGTAATATTATTATTTCTAAAACTGAATTAAATAGTATAACTAATTTAGTTAATTATAATTATAATTTTAAAATTGGATATGATGTTAATAATAATTTTACATTAGGTTCATATGTAAAAAATACATCATATATTTGGAAAAAACATATTACAATCGCTAATAATACAATAGAAAATGCATTAGTTATTACAAGTAGTAATATAGGTATTGGAAATACTTCACCTATTGGTATTTTACATATTGGTTCTACTAATAATACTAGCGATGGTAATATAATTATTTCAAAAACAACTGGAAATACAAATACAAATTTTAAAATAGCTTATGATAATTTTAATAATTTTTCATTTGGATCATTTGCAAATAATATATGGATTAAACAGTTATCAATACATAACAAATCACCATCTAATTCCTTATATATAAATAGTAATGGTTTTATTGGTATTGGTAATTCAACACCAATAGGTCTTTTTCATATTGGTTCAACTATTGATAATAGCGATGGTAATATAATTATTTCAAAAACTTATAATAATATCAACTCAAATATTAAATTTGGCTACGATGATAAAAATAATATTACTATTGGCTCTTTTAATATTAATGGTAATGTTAACACGTGGAATAAACAATTAGTAATTAATAATAATGCTCCATCGTATTCGTTATCTATCGATTCGAATGCTAATGTTGGTATTGGGACATTTGAACCATTAGCAACATTACATTTAGGTTCTATTAATAATATATGCGATTCTACTATTATTATATCAAAAACTACATCATCAAATTTAAATATGAAAATAGGATATGATAGTAATAATAATTTTACATTAGGTTCTTATTCTACAAATAAAATTTGGAATAAACAAATATTAATTAATAATGACGCTTTAGAATATTCTTTAGTTATTGATAGTAATGGTAATATCGGTATTGGTAAAATAAATGATATAAATTATAAATTAGATATAAATGGATCTTTAAAAACTATTGATTGTTTAATTGAAAATAATTTGAATGTTAATAATATTATTAATAATAATGATATTTCAACAAATAATTTAAATGTATTTAATAATATTAATTGCGCAAATGATATTAATTTTAAAAATGCTTATTGTACTAATATAAATAATAAGAATGAATTAATTAGCAAATCTATTAATGTCGATGATATTAATATTAATTCGAATATTAATGCATCTAATATTAATACAAATTATTTAAATGTTTTATCTAACATCATATCTTATAATCATGTAACCGAAAATTCAACAATTAACTCAAATTTAAGAACTTCAAATATAATAACACAAAATTTAAATTCTACTTCTAATATATTAACATCAAATATTAGAAGTTCTAATGGAATAATTAATGAATTGCAAGTAAATAATATTAGAGTTAATAATAGTATTAATTCAAGTAATTTAACTACAACTAATATTAATAATACAAATAGAATAAATACATCTGCTATATTTACGTCAAATATATATTCAACAACTATAGGTATTAATAATAATAATCCAATTGGGCATTTACATGTTGGAAATTCAAATTTAAATAGAAATATTAATTTATTATTATTAGAAGCTACTAATAATATTTATAAAATTGGATATGATACTAATAATAATTTTATTATTGGTGATTTTACTAGTAATATCTGGAATAAACAATTTTATATAAATAAAAATGCATCATCAAATTCATTAGTTATTGATAGTAATGGTAATGTAGGTATTAATACATCCATTATTAATTACAATCTCGATATTAATGGTTCTACAAATTCAAGATCATTATTTAAGAATGGTGATGTTGTATTATCATCAAATGAAATAAATTCATCAATTTCTACTGCATTAATACCGTATATAACATCAAATGATGCAAATGTTAGATTTCCTACAAATACATATTTATCATCAACGCTAACGACATTACAGAATGATATTTCTCTTAAAATAAGTAAAGCATTTACAATTGATGCTAATGTTTATGCTGCTGAATCCAGATTTCCACCGGTTCCATATGATGAAGGGTCATACACAACTACTGGTATAAATACTATTAATTATTTTGGTATTGGTGAATGTTATAAATGTTCATTCACGGCAAGTGGTACTGATATTGGAGATGGACAATATAATATTTATACATCATCTGCATTTCGTAATAATGCAAGAAATGTATCTAATTTATTTGATTATACATTAACAACGGCAAATAAACCATATTATTTTAAAGACAATCTATATAGAATATCAACGGTAAATAGTATTTCTACTAATGTTTATATTGGCAATAGTTATATAAGTGATTCTAAATATAAAGGTGATTTTATAGTTGTTGAATTCCCAAAGCCAATATTATTAACAAAATTTAGATTTTATATAAATACGTCATCACCAACTAATAATATTTTTAAAGCACCTTCTAAATGGAAATGTTATGGTTCAAACGATGCTATAACTTTTACATATATAATAGCCGCATCATCATTTATAAATATATTAACAGAAAATAATTATAAATTTTATGATGTAAACACCGATTCTGGTACAAATACTATTCGATATTATGAAATGATTATAAATACTATTAATGTAATTCCATATAAATATATTGCATTTGTTATTAGTAAATTAGTAGGTAATGAAGCTACTGCTCTAGTTTTATCTAGATTAGAATTATATGGACGAGAATTATTACAACCAATATTTGTTTCATCAAATGTATTAAATAATTATTTATTAAATTATATTACTAGAGAAGATTTATTAGCTACTTCTAATTATTTACTTAATTATTTAACAGTCGTATCACCATTAGTAAAAACAGGTAATACAATTAGCATTAATTTAGAATCTGCATTATTTGCAGATAGTACAAATGAAAGTATATTAGGTATTAGTAATTTAATTGCTCAGTATATTAATGATCGAATAAATACTGATAAATGGGTCCAAACGTCTGCAAATAATCTTTATTATAATAATGGTCTAGTTTGTATAGGGTCTAATTATTTTGATCCTCAATATTTATTTAGTGTGAATGGTAATGTTAAAGTTGCAAATATTAATTGTTCGATTGTTAATTCAACTACTTTAAAAGGCGATGGCTCATTAATTACAAATATTAATTATAATAATCTTATGAATTTACCTAATTTAAATAATATAGGTTCATGGATTTATAAAAATAGTAATGTTTATAGTTTATTAACTGCAAATGTTGGTATTGGATATTCGTCAACATCGACACTTGATAATAATAAATTAAAAGTTAATGGAAATATTTTTTCATCTGGAAATGTAATTGCTACTAATTTATTAGAAGGTACAACAAAATTGAGTGATAAATATTTACAAATTGATACTGCATCATCTCTATATTTATTAAAATCAGGTGATAGAATTAGTACATTAGGAATTAATACTGACCCGCCAACATTAACTGATTCGTATTCATTAAATGTGAATGGTTCAATATATTCAGCAAATACTATTAATGCTGCGTCAAATATTCAAGAAAATGGCGAAAATTTAAGTTCTAGATATTTAAGTATTACTACTGCTGATAATAATTATTTACGATTAGGCGGTGGTTCAATATATGCATTAGCTATAGGCGGACCATATAATATAAATAGCGTAAATAAATTATATGTTTATGGTTCAATATATTCAACAACTAATATAAATGCTGTTTCTAATATTCAAGAAAATGGCGAAAATTTAAGTTCTAAATATTTAACTATAATTAATGCTAGTAATAATTATTTACCATTTTTAGGTGGAAATATAACATCAAATTTAACTATTAATAGTAATGTTAGTATTGGAACAAATGTTATATCAGATTCATATTCATTATTCGTTAATGGTTCTATTTATTCATCATCTAATATAAATGCTGTTTCCAATATTCAAGAAAATGGCGAAAATTTAAGTTCTAAATATTTAACTATAATTAATGCTAGTAATAATTATTTACCATTCTCAGGTGGAAATATAACATCA
>Ga0208598_1000092_pt1 | contig 31753 bp, 34 predicted proteins | sample LakMenEpi22Jun12_FD_150726 | JGI IMG/M metagenome (GOLD analysis project Ga0208598, IMG submission 150726) | Freshwater microbial communities from Lake Mendota, WI - 22JUN2012 deep hole epilimnion (SPAdes) | ecosystem: Environmental > Aquatic > Freshwater > Lake > Epilimnion/Euphotic zone ... | reverse complement strand
GATATAACTTATATAATACTTCTATTTATCTAAATATGAAACCATCGTATGGAAGAAGTAAAAGCGGATCAAGAGTAATAGATAAAACATATAAGTATCATTATAAAAGATATAATTTATTATTTGCTATTACTGCTAATAAAATAGTTGATTATGTATTATACAAGGACATAAAAGGAGGGTTAAAAACAACTAATATAATAGAGTTTTATAACAATAGTATTAAAGATAAATATAAAAACTATTTAATTATAATGGATAATGCAGTTATACATAGGTCAAAAATAATAAGACAAATAATAGAAGAAAGTAATAATAAATTATTATATAGTGTCTCATATCATATAGAAAGAGTAATAAAAGATATAATAACTACCAAAATAAAGCGAGAACATTTAACAAATTATCTAAAACATAGCTTTAAGATATATAAAAAATAAATAATCTTGTCTCATTTTTCTTTTCGGTCGGTGTAATAGATGAAGAAGAAATTAAATTAAATAGAGAATTAAAGCATTGTGAAAAATATTTTAATTATGTGAATGCAAATAGAATTATTCTTAGTAAAGTTCTTCCTGATAATTTTCCTGAAGATTTACACTATTTTATATTAAATTATTTTTGCTAATAATATTATATTTTATTATTATAAAAATAAAAATAATAATATAATAGAATTATATAATAGAATTATAATAAATGTGCGACAATTATCCAGTTATTCCACAATTCAATAATACTTGCTGGTTTAATGTAATAATAACTGCCTGTTGCTATTCGGAAAACTTAAAGAAATTGATGATATCTAAAAGTAAAGATTGGGATAAATCTAATAGTTTTTTTAAGTATTTAAAGACTATTCTTAAGTATTCATATTCAACTGATAGTAAAATTAAAAAGATGTTTATCAAAGAGAAAATAGATTATTTATTATTTAAATATTTAAATTATTTTGATAAAAACTCAATGAATATAATGAGAACAATGATACATTATCGATATAATGATATTTCAATTTTAGCATATTATGATTTGAACTATATTATTACTTTTTTCAAAAAGATTAATATACGTTGTCTTGATGTAATTATATTAGATAATAATAAATATTTGGTAGATTTTTATAAAAACTTTAATTTAAATTTTGAAAAAAGAAAAATGAATAGAGAAATGTATTCATTTACAATGGAATCACATATAGAGGTTACTCATGTTAAATTTGAAATAAATAAGAAACTGAAAAAACCTAATTATAAAAATAAAATACCAGAAGTAATTGTTATATTGCCAAATACATTAAGTTTATTAAATTTTGATATCCCTGATGTAGATCTATATAAATATATTTCAAAAGATTTCAAAAATAATTTCACTAATAATAATTCAAATGATTATATTGAATATAAAGGATATAAATATAAATTAGACGCATGCCTTCTTGCAAACTATAATAAAATAGGTGGTATGAAACATGCTATTCTCGGTATAACTTGTAATAATAAACGATATATTTATAATTCATTTAATGAAACAAATAAAATAAAAAACCCATGCGGATTTTATAATTATGATTGGAATATAAATAAAGATGATGAATTTTATTTTGATTATAATAATTGTAAAATTAAAAAAGTCAATAAGAAAAATAAAATGGTTGATAATGAATTAGTATACTCTTTTAATAAAGGACCCAGAACCTTTATTTATGTTAAAGTAAATAGTGAAGATAGTGAAGATAATCATAATAAATTTAATAGTGAAGATAATAGTTACAGAATAATATCGAAAAAAAAAGAAATGAAAAAATCCTTTTATGATATTAAAAATATTGAATTAAGGTATTTAAAACCTATTCTTGGAAATTTGGGATATTCTGATGATGATTTAAGGGGAAAAACAAAAGAAGGCTTATTGAAACTTCTTGAGAAAAAGATTAATGTAATATAAAAATAATTATGTTTTATTTAAATATATAATTTATTATATTCATAATAATAGTATGAACATAGAGAAAAAAAATATTAAAAAATCCAAAAAAGTATTAGATGATAAAATGATTATAAGTATAGCAAAATCATCTATAAATAGAAAGAAGTCATCTTCTATTTATATAGATGGTCCTATTACTAAAAATCAGTATACTCTTAAGAATATATAAACAAAAATTTAATAATAAGGGGGTTCTTTATTTGTATGAAGAAAGACAATGTATATGATAAGATCTGTTTTGGTCGCTCATTTGACTTCGAGTATTTTATTGAATCCATTAAAAATAAAAAGATTATCTTTGATAGCGGGATGTTTGACGGTAATACTCGTAACTATTCGCAATTTAGAGGATCTTATTTTTGGAATGAGCTAATTACTGAGGAATATTAGGAGTAACGCAAGTAACGCAAGTAACGCAAGTAACGCAAGTATCGAGAGTATCTATTATATAATTACCTAAATGATATGCGAATTTGCAGGCTACTGCATTTCCAATCTGCATAATAATGTCTTTTTTTGAACCTATAATAATATAATCATCTGGAAAACTCTGTATTCTCTTTAGTTCGATGATTGTTAATCTCCTTATTTCTTTTTCATTATATTTAACCAATGCATCATATCCATCCTTCCAATATCTCGCAGGAATTGTATATGAAGGCTTGTCTAAATCTAACATCTGTGCACCAAATCCAAATCCTTTCTCCTTACTTGCGCCTTTTTTATTAGCTATCCCAGCTAATGCTCTATCGCTTAGATAGCATTTTTTATCTATTTCTTCTTTTGGTTGCAATATAGATTTGACTGGTATTCTATCTTTTACATTTTTTATTATTGCCTTTGGTTCTTTTGGGAAAATATTTAAGTCTTTTCTTATTCCTATTATTATGACCCTTCGCCTATTTTGCGGAACTTCGAAATCGCTTGCATATAATTTGTTAATTATACAGTTATAATTTCTATTTAATTGTTCCATTATAATATCAATTACATTTTCGCCATTTTCTGTTTTTTTAGACAACATACCAATAACATTCTCCATTATAAATGCTTTAGGCTTAAAATAATCGAGATATTTAACATATTCCATAAATAGAGCATTCCGTGGGTCGTTTTTATCTCTTTTGCCTGCAATACTAAAACTCTGGCATGGAGGACCGCCAACTATAATATCAACAGTCTTATTATCTTTATTATAATATTCATTAAACTTTTCTGGAGATAACTGAGTTAAATCATCGCAATATGCTTTGTGATTATAATTTTTATTGTAACTTTCTACGGCTTTATCCCAAATATCTATTCCTGCAATAATATTTAGTCCTGTATCCGTTAAACCTTTAGACATACCACCACACCCACAGAATAGATCTATTACATTCAATTGAAGCATCTTGCTATTGGGCCGGCTATGAGGCTGGCTCTGAGGCTGGCCTTGGAGCTGGTCTGGGAGCCGATTATTCTCATATAGCTTAATGAGTTCTATTAGTTCTGATTTATTTTTTACACTGTATTTTGTGATTTTTAGTTCTTTGCATTTATCAATTAACTCAGATTTGCTCATACTTGAAGTATTCATTACTTATTATAATTGGTATTATAATTATAAATCAATTTTTGTTTTTGAATTATATTATATAATATGTTCGAGTTTTTAGACAAAAAAATAAAAATTGATTAATCCGTGTAAATAACTTATTACACACATGTCCAAGAACTACAGCTTCTCTGCTATGCCTGCAATCATCAATGATAACAACGATGATTATATGGGAAATTATGACGTAGAGTTGGTAAGTAACAAGTTGAATAAGCAGAGGTCTAAGAAGAACAATGACTTTAACAATGAAATTCAATTGCAGATTAATAACCGTACTCTTCAATCGCGTAACCGTGATGCTCGCTATTCACTGAAGAATCGTCGAACTGTAAATAATGATTGGAAGATGTTTAACTATAACCAATCAATTCCCGAGCAGGTAAATTGGAATTGGGATTTCTCATTCGACCATGATGATTCTTACTATTTCAAAGATTCATCTATTCAATCATCCACTGTCCAAGTATCCCCTGCATTGACTTGTGCATCATCGTCTTCGTATCTAAAGTCTTTCGATATTCATTGGGTAGAATTGTAAGAAAATGCATAGTTAAAAATAAAACAGTAAAGATATTAAATAATATAAGTGGGGTCATGTATATTATTTTTTCAATTTAACAAAGTACCTAAAACATAGCTTTAAGATTATTTTCTTTTTCTTTTCAGTCAGTATAACTCAAATGCAGAGATATGATATTTTGGGAATCTATATTTGATGAGGTCTTCTGAATTATTCTTTTTCTATAATATTATTAGATACTTTATAATAATGTCTGTAAAATTAAAAGAAATTACTAATAAAAGAGGAAATGTATTATCTAAAATTCTTGGAATAAATTCAGATAGTTATCCTAATACTCGGGTAATCGCAAAGATGCAAGCAAGAATTAATAATCCTCTATTTAAGCTATGTATAGCCGATTATGAATTAATGTGTGGAAATAAAATGATTATTAAAATAATGTCTAAAGTTTTAGAATGTGATGAAAAACACCTTAAAAAGTTCTGTAAATATATTAATGTCTTTAATGAGAATATCAATTTGTCGCCAAAATCTATTAAGAATAAGATTATTGGATTAAAAAAAAGGGGAAGTATTGATATGTTACCCGATGACATCTATCGTAAAATTATAGAGCAATATAAGAGTATTTTTGGAATAAAATACATGTTACGCGATTGGATATCTCTTAATAAATTAGATTGGAGGTATTTGTCTATAAATATAAATGCTATTGAATTATTAAGAAAAAATCGAGATAAAATAGATTGGGAGTTATTATCTGCAAATCCTGCGGCTATTGAATTATTGAGAGAAAATCAAGATAAAATAAATTGGTTAAATTTAGCTTCAAATACGGCAGCTATTGATATAATAGAAGCAAATCAAGATAAAATAGAGTTTGATCTATTGTCTGAAAATTCAAATGCTATTGAATTATTAAAAGAAAATAGAGATAAAATAGATTGGGGTAATTTATCAATAAATTTGGGAGCTATTGATTTATTAAAAGCATATCCTGAAAATATAAATTGGGACAATTTATCATTCAATCCAAATGCTATTGAATTATTGAGAGAAAATCAAGATAAAATAAATTGGAGGAATTTGTCTTCCAATCCGGCAGCTATTGATATAATAGAAGAAAACCAAGATAAAATAAATTGGAAAAATTTATCTGAAAATCCCGCAGCCATTAATTTATTAAAAGCAAATCTTGATAAAATAGATTGGGCTATATTATCATATAATCCTAATGCTATCGAATTACTAAAAGCAAATCCTAAAAAAATAAATTGGTCCAGATTATGTAAAAATCCAGCAGCCATAGAAATGTTAAAAGAACATCGTGATAAAATAGATTGGAAGATGTTATCGTTAAACACAGCAATATTTGAAGAAATTGTAGTATAAATTCGATAATTTATCCTTTTTTTTCTGAGATATTATTAGAGTCTATCTAAAAATGTCTTCGCGATTCAAAAATATTGCTGATAAAAAGATAAATATATTATCTAAAATCTTAAAGGTTGATCCTAAAAGTCTTAGAGAAGCTAACGCTTCTAATTCGGCCAAATCCTCTAAACATTCGCGTTCGAGCAGCTCAGGAATGTATACTCAAGTGATAGCAAATATACAAAATAGAATCAATAATCCATTATTTGATCTCACAATAGCTGATTATGAATTAATGTGTGGCAATAAGATGATTACTAAAATGATGTCTAAAGTTTTAGAATGCGATGAAAAACAGCTTAAAAAGTTCTGTAAATATATTAATATCTTCAACGAGAATATCAACTTGTCGCCAAAATCTATTAAAAACAAAATGAAGCCTAAGATGACTCTTAATAAATTACCCGAAGAGTTGAGAACACAAATCGTAAAGCAGTATGAAAGTCTATTTCCAACAAAATATGTATTGAGAGATTGGATACCTTTAGATAAAATTCGTTGGAATCAGCTATCAAAAAATCCAAATGCTATAGATTTATTAAGAGAAAAGATTACTGAAGAATCTGAAATGGATGAAGACGATTTAGAAAAATTAAAAGAATCCGAAAAAATAGATTGGGAATTTTTATCTGCAAATCCTGCGGCTATTGAATTATTAAAAGCAAACTTTGATGAAATAGATTTTATTGGTTTATCCGCAAATCCAAGCGACGAAGCAATAAAATTATTAAAAGATAATCCTGAACATATAGTATGGGGTGTGTTATCAGCAAATCCAAGCGTCGAAGCTATAAAATTATTAGAAAATAATATAAAGAAAATAAATTGGGAAATGTTATCAACAAATCCTAATGCTATTAAATTATTACAAGAATATTATCAAGAAATAGATATGTTTATGTTATCCGCAAATCCAAATGCTATTAAACTATTAGAATTTTATTATGATGATATAGTTTGGTATAATTTATCTCTAAATCCTTCTGCTATAGAATTATTGAGAGAAAGAATTGATGAAGAAAAAAATATGCCTCGAGATGAATTACAAGATTTAGATCTTTATAATAAAATAAATTGGGATAGATTATCGTTAAACCCAAATGCTATAGAATTATTGAAGGCTAAAATTAATGAAGAAAAAGAAATGTCTGAAGATGAATTAAAAAATTTAGATGATTATGAAAAAATATCTTGGGTATTGTTATCAAAAAATCCAAATGCCATCGAATTATTACAATCCTATCCTAATAAAATAAATTGGGAATTATTATCAAATAATGCAAATGGCTTTGGATTACTAAAAGAACGAGTAAAATACGAGATAGGATTAAACAAACGAGATTATGATAAATTAAAAGATAAAATAGATTGGGATGCTTTATCGGCAAACCCCTCGATATTTGAAGCAAAAAAATCACTGAATAAAATGGACAAAAAATGCCCTGAAGGCAAAGTGATAAATCCTAAAACGGGCCGCTGCATAAAGAAGGAGAACATAATGAAATTGATAAATCCCACAGGACCTTTAGTCAAAGAGTGTCCTGAAGGCAAAGTGAGAAATCCTAAAACGGGCCGCTGTATAAAGAAGGAGAACCTTATGAAAATGATGAAGATTATGAGAATGATGAATGTTAGTAAAAGTTTATCTAAATAATTTTAGTTTCTCTTATTTTTTCAATTATACGCTAAACTACTCATTTTTATGTAAAATTGATAGTGACTATAATAATTCTTATTATTAACGATGTGTAATAGCAAGTGCGATAGCAAATGTAACTGTAGCCAATCTACGGATTTCCGAAATACCTGTTGGATCAAGACCGAAGGTTATAAGAATTGTCCCATGCTTTATTCGAGTACGTTATATCGTATATTTGAAGATTATAGAATGAATAACAAGGTAAACAATAAGGGTTTCGACAGTATTAAAGAGTATATTATGGATACTTGCAATTTTGATCATCGCGATTGGAGATGTTTGAAGGAGCTTTATAATAGAGACAATAACGTCTTCAATAAAAATAAGTCTTTGAAGATTCAAGATAGCGTTCCTTTTCAATATACTCCAGAGATGAGTAATATTCATCTTAGATGGCTATATTAAACCATGCTGAAATATATATAAATATATATGAATAAAATATACAAAGAGAATGGCGTATCTTTTTACTAACCATGATAAATATCACATACATAAAACATTAGGGCTCTTATCTGTTATTAATTTTATTTTACGATTTTATTATGCTGTTATCTATGGTACATCATTTCCATCATTTGAATCAAAAATAGTATCTTGTTCTTCTGTATTAATTCATGCTTTGCTACCTATAGCATCTCTATCAATACCTTTGCCAGAAAAAAGAAACTTTACAAGCCCTATGATATGGAAAGAGTTCAGATTGCACTCTATTCTTTTTTCATGTAGACACGCATTATTAACAATAATAACATTGCTCGAATTATGGCCTACGCAATTATTTATATTTAGAAATTATAAAGTATATGCTTTATTATCTGAAGCATTTTTGAAATATACGGCCATTACTGGGTGTATTAAAATTGCAAGTATGATAACTTCTAAATATGGAGATACTGAGAAGAGAACAACAAATGCCATGCCTTACCCAAGTCATTTAAGAGATTTTGAAATTCAAAAAATAAAATATGAATATGCTAAAAAACAATTTGGAGCAACTATAATGGCCGTATTCTCTGGAGAACTTTCGGCTACATTAAATTTTGCCCCTTTATATGCTATTCAATCAGCGCCTTTCATGATGACTCTTGTAAGAAAAGGCAAATGTAACTCTACACATTATCACATTGTCTATGCATTTACTCTAATATATCCCCTATATTTATACCACGTGATATTAAGAGGATTTTATTCGCAATTTGCAGATTTTGTAATATGCTATTTGTATATCTTTGCATATAGTGCTCGCATTAAATACAATTGGGATAATAAGAAGATTTGGGCTATTGTTGTTCCTATAGCAGTTTTTTCATTAAATATACTTCCAAATATAGAGGATATACTAATAGTAGAAAATAGCACTACCTCATTTATTCGCTATTACTGCAGCATTTATTTGATGTACAAAGAATTAACTTATGACTTCAGAACCTATAGACCACTATTTATATTTGCATAGAGTAACGCAAGTAACGCAATTTAGGTCTTATATTTAGTATGTAGATATTGCATTAGCATATTGCGTTCTTCTATAGTAAGACATCCGATATATCTGTTTATTTGGCTATTACAATTATCATTGTTATTTATTATCAAAGATAATAGAGATATATATTTTTTCTCCTTTACACAAAAGGCAAGGATTCTTCTAACTCTTTTGTAACTAATTTTGGATATACCATAGATAAATGGGCAATAATCATTGATAAAGTAAAGTATATCTTCCTTTACTGAGATAGATATATCATCATTATGTATATTCTGTAACTCTTGTTTTATGTATGCGTAATTGCGAATATCTTCTAACAATATGCTTATCATATGTGTAATATAAATTGTATATTATAAGTATACTCTATATCATTTTTTATAGAAATAAAAATGAGTACATAATTTATTTTTCTCTCAACTTTTAAAAACTTTTTGAAATTTCTAAAATTTTTTCAATTATGTACTCATTTTTAATTTACAACTAATTAATCTATAAATAAACGAGTGTAATCTACGTAATTATTCTGTATTATACTCAGAGCTGGCCGCTGGCTAATTGTGCGAGGAAATAATATATACCAATAGCCCGCTTTTTGTAATTTTAGCCAATTTATATCTATGCATCCGATATCAAGGTTACTATAGTTAATTAATAGATTAATAGATTCTTTATAATTATCTATTAGTGTATCATAGTAATGTTTATTTACAATATATCCAGTCGATGTTAATCCCGTAGTTACCTTATATATTAAATCAGTTATTTTTGTAACTCCATTGTTCTTATCGGCTATATTTGCTCCAAATAACAAGACATCGTATTTCATATTATTAGATTTAGTGAAATTTTTGAATTCAGCGAGCATCTGATTGTATTTTTTAGGTTGCGTAAACTGAATATCATCTTCTACCACAACAACATAATCAAGTCCCTTCTCTTTTGCCTTCTCTATAATTCTCAAATGACTTATACAACAACCTACGCGACCATCTTCTGTTTTGATAGCATCAAATCTTTCATATTTCCAATTCATTTTTGAAGCTCCTTCTCAACTTGTACTCGCCTATCTTCCGATGTTTCAAGATTAATATAGTGAACATTTTCTAACAAATATTCATTTGCTGTTGTATAACACATTATCCAATGATCCGGAAATAGATCTACTGTATTCTCTGTAATAGCTGTAGTGTGCGACCATTTATCTGGATAACATATCATTTTATTAACATTATCATCTGCAAAATAAGCAGCCCACCAACTAAATGTACTGTTGGCTATAATGTGATGCTTGCATAAGCTCATTAGAAGCATTTGTTCCCAATCTTCCAAAACAACTTTAGTTTGTACAAATGTTATATCAGGGAAAATATTTTTAAGAGGATTAACATAAGTCTTCGTTACAAAATCAATATCTTCATCTTCGCAGAAATAGAGAATATTAACATTCTTTTCATCAGTCTTAATATATTTTAGAGCATTTATATAATATTCAAGAGGCATTATACAGTGATTGATATTATGTACTTTGATAATATCACCTATACGGAAATGTAGAGAAACCATCTCTTCGGGGTTAACATCGTACACCTTATTTCTAACATGGGCCTTCAAAGTATCAAGATCTATATCTTTTAGTAATTCTTTTTTGTATAGATCAAAATATTTATAAGATTGAAAGTATCCTCGCAATTTCAAATTATTATTAGGAGAAATTTCGGGCAATTCTTTATATTCGTACGATTTTTCTTGATAAATTGGAAAATCTGCGGGACTATTTATTAAAAACTTTTCTAAACTTTTTAAGAGATTATTCCAATATACATTTCTAAAAGTACAACTTGGGCTGTATGGTTTCCTTTCTATAACAAAAGGATTATTGTATTTTTTTGAATAAGCAATTAAAGTCATTACTATAAATAATTGATTTCCTAAACCACCCATTATATCAGCAGATATCATTATGATAATAAAAATATATATAAAAATAATGCACTTATATACTTATATAATTATGTTCGCAGATATCGCAAGATTTATCAATTTAACAAATGAAAAACCTACTATTATTTTCGGAGGCACAATAATAAAAGACGAGCCTATTTGTGATAACGAGGTTACTAATAGAACCGACTTTACAAATTGTATTGATAATTGGGTAGTAAAAGAAAAATAGTAACCCATATAAAAAATAACAGCATATATAATATAATTATGGATAGAGCAATTGAATTATCTGGGATTAGTACTGGAGGGCCGTTTGGAGCTGTGATTATAGATAAAGAGGGAAAAATTATTGGAGAAGGGCATAATGAAGTAACTGTAAAGAATGACCCAACGGCGCATGCAGAAGTAGTTGCTATCAGACGAGCTTGTGCAAATATTGATAACTTTAGTTTAGAAGGTTGCACTATATATACGAGTTGTGAACCATGCCCTATGTGTTTAGCCGCGTGTTATTGGGCGAGATTGGATAAAATATACTACGCCAATACTCGCGAAGATGCTGCGAATATCGGTTTTGACGATGAACATATATATGAAGAAATTAAGAAAAACAAGGAAGATCGCCAGATACCTATTATTCCATGCGATAATACAATTGCTAAAGAAATTTTTAGAAGATGGTTTGAAAATACAAATAAAGTAAAATATTAAATTTTTTATTTTTATAATATACTTATAGATTATATGAGTACAGAATTTGAAAAAAATGTAATGAGAGCAAGAGAATAAGAGAGAAATATCCAGATAGAGTCCCTGTTATAGTACAAAAAGCCAAAGGTTGTAATTTACACCCTTGAAGATTTAAAATGGTACAAGATGTTATGAAAATGATATAAGATTTAAACATATTATAAATATGTGGAGAGATTAGTAATGGGACAGATTAAGTTAGTGACTGTGAATTTATTGATGAAGCCAAAACGCATGTAGAGTGTATTCTGCTACATAATAACCTTTTATAAGGTTTCAGGTCAGTTGCACGACTGAGAATGATGATCGTTCGGATTATTTAATTATAATCTCCAAACCCAAAATTTACATAGTTCCGAGCAATGACTAACAACGAAAATTTAATTTGGTTTGTGCGATTTTAAATCTTCGTTAGTGTAAATGATATTGATAAAAAAAATATCTCGTACCTTCTGATGTAACAATAGGCCAATTCATATCTATTATAAGACAGTGCATAAAATTATCTCCAGATAAAGCAATATTTATATTTATAAATAATATATTACCTTCTACATCGGCAACTGTACATAGCATATATAATGAAATGAAACACGGAGATGGCTTTTTATATATCTATTATAATGGAGAATCTGTCTTTGGATAATAGGAAAAATATGTTCTTATTTTTTTTTCATTTTCTAAAAATTGATCAATTTTCTTTCTTAAATTATTGTTACACTTGTTCTAACTCTACAGCCGCTCGAACCGCTTCAACCGCTACAGCCGCTTCAACTGCTTTCATTGATACTTCCGCTACTTCTGTTACTTATCTGGCTAATTCTGATCTATATACAAATACTAGAGAGTCTATAGCTCAGTACTTTAGTCATGGCCCCCGTTTATGATATTGTTGTAATTGGCGATTTTGATTACAATAAAAAATTTAAAAAAAATAATGTAAAAATGTTGATGTATGATTCTCGTTCTACAGCGAGGATCTGTGAGATTGGCGGAGCCTACGAAGAAAATTTGATTCCAGACTATCTCGATTATGATTTCGTAAGCGATTTACTCTAAGCCACTATTTGCTTTCTAACCACTCTTTGTAGCCTCCTATGAAGACGCCATTTTTGAATACCATAGGGAAGTATTTATACGGCTTCTTGGTATATTTTTCGATAAAATTATAAAAATTATCTCGGTCTCTTGCTGTCTTTAAGTAATTATCACAGTTAATAGGAGGATTAACAGATTTAATTTTCTCATTTATCATAGTGCAATATTTGCACTTAGAAATACTATATATTGTATATCCATTTTCATAGGGTATTTTATATTTTTTAACCATATATGCCTTTCTATATATAGCTTACTTTTTTTGTAATTGCCATTCTGCAGCTACCTTTTTCATTATTTGAGGAGCAGATAGATTAGGAAATTTGGCCTTCATTTCAGGGTATTTAGCCTTGTAAAATTTATTGTAAAGAGAAGGCGCGCGTTTTTTCGCAGCCTTTTTAGCACCACCGAGAGCTCTCATCTCATCATCGTCATAATTACCACCCATTTTAGCGCCGCAAGTAGTACCACCTACAGCCATTGAATACTTTATACTACTACTATATACAGAAATTATTTTTAGGCCATATTATTATATTTTTCTTTTATAATTTTTTTGTGTTTTTTGCTATTAATGTGTCTATACATGTGAAAATCTCGAAAACACACATATTTAATACCGCACTCGCAATTCATTATATTATTTATTTTTCTCATATTATACTCTTCATAAGCCTTCTCCTTATATTTTTTCTGTTCTTCTAAAGTTTTATATCTACATTCGTCGCAATATAAATAATATATTTTTTCTTCAATGTTTTTAAAGGAATACTCGCAAAATTCTTTAATTTTTAGGCACTTTGTACACTCCATAATTATAGCCTAAAAATGAGTACATAATAATCAATTTTTACATAATATATATAAAGTTATATTAATATATAATATATAATTATGAAAATATTATTTTTTGGTAGCAGAGGGTGGATTGGAAAACAGTTTTGCGAACATTTGAATAAAAACAATGTTGAGTATATGGAAACTTCGGTGCGCGCAGATAATGAAAAAGAGGTTGAAAAAGAGATTCAAGAGCATAACCCAACACATATTATTTCATTCATTGGAAGGACACATGGAGAAAATTATAATACAATTGATTATCTCGAGCAGCCCGGTAAATTGGTTGAAAATATCCGAGATAACTTATATGCTCCTATTGTCCTATCTATATTGTGTAAAAAATACAATATTCATTATACATACATGGGAACAGGGTGTATCTTTGAATATAAAGAAGATAGTAAAAGCGAAGATATAGACGAGGAAAAGTCTCCAAATTTCTATGGCTCGTCTTATTCAATTGTTAAAGGCTATACAGATAGATTGCAACATATGTTTAGTGAGAACACATTAAATCTGCGAATCCGGATGCCTATAGTAAATTACGATCATGACCGTAATTTTATTACAAAAATTACAAAGTACGAAAATGTATGTTCTGTAGCTAACTCTATGACTGTTTTGGAAGATATGTACCCTGTTATTTTAGATATGATTAGAAATAATACTACGGGGACATTCAATATGTGTAACAAGGGAGTAATTACACACAATGAAATCTTGGAGCTCTACAAGGAATATGTAGATTCTTCTTTCAAATGGAAGAACTTTTCAATTGAAGAACAAAACAAGATACTTCTATCAAAAAGATCAAATATCGAATTGTCTTCAAAAAAATTATACGAGCTATATCCAAATATCCCAGATATCAAAACATCTATAGACAATTGCCTTAAAAATTATTCGAAACTCATGTAAATACACATAGTAAACCAATAAATATTATCAAAAACCCAATAAGTATTTTTATAGGTAACTGTTCTTGTAAAATTAAATAAGAAGATATCAATGTAATTGCTGGAGCCAATGATACAATCAGAGACATTATATTTACATTGGCTTTTTTTCTAAAGCAAAAATATACAACACGTTAGCAATATATACAGACAAGAATGAAATTACTATCAAACTTGGTATATAATTTATATTTTGTTGTAAATCTTTGTAAATATCATTGTATTTATAAATAATAATAAATATAGCACTCGATAATAAATATACAGATGCTTGAACAAAAATTATTATATACCATGGTATATTTTTCTCAAGAATAAATTTGAATAATACTGGAGAAATACCCCATAAAAATGCAATAAAATATATAATAATTCATTTATCTAATTACATTATTAGCTTTTTATTCCGTTATTTTATGCTTTTTATTTAATGATTCGAAGTTGTTAATGAAGTCTTCTATACTTCCTTCGTTCAATACTTCGATATTGCAAGGGATTTGTTCATACTCATTTTCGGATATATGCTCATCTCTTTTTTTTATCAGAGATGGTCTGATAACTTTAATAATAAGAATATTCAACCCCTTTATTTTTTCATATTCATGTAAAAATCTCATATCACTAATTACATAATTCTTATTTTCGACAATTTTAGATAGCAATATATTCGCAAAAAACTCCCTATTTATATTTGGGATGAGCTCATTCATCTTATATTGCATTATTTCTGTTCCAAAATATTGGAGAGCTTTTCTCGGTGTTATTCCCCATCTATCGTCTATAATATCCTTCTCTTCGCCATTTCCATTTTCTTCATCGATACCTACTTGTATATCATTGAAATTAAATAATTCCTTAACAGCTTTTTTTAATGGTTCTGCAAAAGATAATTTTTCATAGTTATATTTATTAATTAAACATTTAGCAAGAACGTCCTTGCCGCTTCTTTTTGCTCCACAAATAGCTATTATATTATACATCAGGCTTTCTATATAATATTATAACAAAATCAATTTTTTATTGTAAAATATTAAAAATTGATATTTAAGAATTATAAGTTATAATTAACTAAATCGCATTTATATAATGTTTTCATCAGCTAATTGTTGGGATATCATGGATATTTACTTTTCAGAAGGAGGTTCTCAAGAATCGTCAAACCCCCTTGTGAAACATCAAATTGATAGCTATAATAAATTCGTCGATAATACCTTGGGACAAATTATTACTGGCTTCAATCCGATTAAGGTAAAAGTCACGAATCCTAAGAGTGAATTATCTATCAATGATAATAATTATAGAATTTCTATCAATATTCTTAATCCAACAATTACTAAGCCGAGTTATCAAATGGCTGATGGAACACATAATATAATGACGCCATATATTGCCCGAATGAATAATATGTCGTATTCAAGCAGTATCTATGTGAACGTCCATATTGTAACGGAATACACAAATAAAAATGGTATGATTGAAAAGTTCGACAAGAACGTTAATGGGATTTATATTGGTAAAATTCCTATTATGGTTAGATCTAAGCTATGTGTCTTGAATCAAATGCAAGGAATTTGCGAAGAAAACAATAGCGAATGTATCTATGATTTCGGAGGATACTTTATTATTAATGGTAATGAAAAGGTGCTTATTTCTCAAGATAGAATAAACGAGAATAAGACATTGGTATTTCATCCTAACAATAATAGTGAAGGGTTGTACGCTGAGATTAGGTCTGTATGTAACTCTACATATCTTCCTCCGAAAACAACGTGTCTTAATATGAGCGGTAAATTAAATCATATGGGTCGTATTATTCGTATCAATACGTCTTTTCTAAGATCAGAAGTTCCAGTATTTGTATTGTTCCGTGCTCTTGGTATCATTAGCGACAAAGAGATCATTCACCATATTGTATATGATACTGATGTAGAAGAGAATAAGCGGATTATCGCTGAATTGATGGCTTGTTGCGAAGATGCTTGTGATATTAAGACACAAGAACAGGCTGAGAATGTTCTAATCAAAATCATGAACGGTTCAAATAAGAATAACGAACATTCGGTAAATAAAGCATTGTTGTACAATAATCTAACTAACGATTTTCTCCCTCATGTGGGAAAAAGTTATAGACGCAAGGCTTTGTATATCGGATATATTATTCGCAAAATGATACGCATATATCTTGGTTACGACACATATGATAATCGCGATTCGTATATTAATAAACGCGTAGATAGCCCGGGAGTTTTAATGAGCAATCTATTTCGCCAATGCTATGGAAAGTTAACGAAAGAGCTAAAGTTAGCTATTGAGAAAGAACTAAGTATGTGGAGAGGAAATTCAAATACCCCGCTATGTAACATCGTTTCAGACATTAGCATTCATAGGTTTTTCAAGCAATCGTTGTTGGAATCGTGGATTAAATATTCCTTCTCTACAGGTATTTGGGGTATCAAAAGTATTGGAAGTTTTCAAAATATTAAACAGGGCGTATCTCAAGTTCTCAATAGAATGTCTTATGCAAGCTCATTGTCTCATTTGCGTCGTATTAATACAGCAATGGAAAAGAATGGTAAACTTGTGCAACCAAGAAAACTTGACAATTCTCAGATCGGTATGATTTGTCCCGCAGAAACGCCTGAAGGCAGTTCTGTAGGTCTCGTTAAAAATATGGCTCTTAGCGCAAATATCTCAATCTCTATGAATAGCTATCATATTAGAAATATTCTTATTGATTTTGGAGTATTTGTATATGACGATTCATACACTTCGGAAAACAAAAATACTGATAAATCAGCTATTTCATTTCTTAAAAATATGGGAGACTGCAACAATATTTATGTAATTGTTAATGGTGATATCATTGGGTACCATAACAATCCTCTCGAACTCTTTAATAAACTAAAGCATTGCAAAAGGTCTAGTATTATTCACCCTATGACCTCTATTGTGTGGAATATTCAAAAATCAAATATTATTATTAGTACTGAAGCTGGTCGTATGTATAGACCGCTTTATATCGTAGATTACAACAAAGAATTGAATAAAAGCACGTTGAGAATCGATAGAATTTTGAAGAGAAAGAATATTAAATGGAAAGATTATATTAAAAATAGACGATTTGATTACTTCATTTCTCCAAACGAAGCCTCGAATAGCACAGACGACCCAGAAAGTTATCTTGATGAAGAAGGATTTATTGAATATATGGATTGTGACGAAATTAATAATGCGATGATTGCTACATTTCCTTCGGATTTAGAAGAAGGCATGAAAGGAACAGCGATGCCTCCTTGTTATACGCATTGTGAGATTCATCCGAGTTTAATGAATGGTATTCTCGGGGTCAATATTCCATTCAGTGATCACAATCAATCTCCGAGAAATTGTTATCAATGTGCTATGGGCAAGCAGGCATTGGGTATTTATGCGAGCAATTTTAATAAACGCATTGATACTATGGGTAATATTTTGAATTATCCACAAAAATCTCTTGTATGCACTAAATCATCAAAATATACAATGGCACATAAGCTACCTTCTGGTGTAAATGCTATCGTAGCTATTATGACGTATACGGGATTTAATCAAGAAGACAGCATTATGATTAATCAGTCAGCTTTGGATAGAGGATTATTTACTAGCACTTACTATAAAGCACATAGAGATGTATGTAATAAAAACCATAGTACTGGTGAAGAAGAGATTTTTACGAACCCCTCTGATAAAACCGACAAGAAACCATATTGCTACGATAAGTTGGATGAATCGGGGTTTGTACCCAAGAATACATATGTAACAGGAAATGATGTTATTGTCGGTAAAGTAATGCCTAAGAAAATAAATGGTGAACTTTCATATCATGAAAGTAGTTTAACAATGAAAGCAAATGACGACGGATATGTTGATATGAATTACACAGGAATAAATAGCGAAGGCTATAAGTTCTGTAAGGTACGTATTCGTAAAAACAGGAAGCCTGAAATTGGAGATAAATGCGCAAGTTGTAGTGCGCAGAAGGGTACTATTGGAATGACTTATAGACATCAGGATATGCCTTATACTAAGGAAGGAATTGTACCAGATATTATTATGAATCCTCATGCTATTCCATCGAGAATGACTATCGCACAATTAATGGAATGTATTATGGGAAAAGCAGGATGCCATATTGGAGCATTTGGAGATTCAACACCTTACAATGATTGTTCTGTAGAAGACATTGCAAAAGTACTCGAACTGTCTGGTATGGAAAGATATGGTAACGAAATCATGTATAATGGAAAAACAGGCGAACAAATTCATACAGAGATATTTATCGGACCAACATATTATCAGCGTCTTAAACACATGGTAACCGATAAGGTCCATTGCTTAACTGAAGATCACGATGTTCTAACACGCGGTGGTTGGAAAAAAATCAGCGAAGTTAAAAAGAGTGATAAGATTGCTATTTTGAAGGATGATAAATTAATTTATGAGAATCCAATTGATATCTATAAGTATCCAGACTACAAAGGATATATGTATAATATTTCGAATAATATGGTTGATTTGGATGTAACAATTGAACACCGAATGTATGTAAAAGAAGGGAATGAACAGAAGAGCAAATATAAGCTCGTTGAAGCAAGTAAAATTAAGGGCCGCGAGGTTACTTATAAAAAGGATTCTATTTGGGATACACCAGATTATCAGCTCAGTATATCAGAATCAAACCCTGTTAACATGGAAGCATGGCTATCCTTCTTTGGAAGATGGATTGCGAATAACGGTATTTATAGAGAAGAAAACGACAACTTGATGAATGGCTATGGAAGCAATTATGATAATGCAGGTATTGTAAATTATATTAATAGCATGGATAAATATAATATGTCTCATTGGGTCTGGGAGTTAAGTGCGAAGCAATGTAGACTTCTTATCAAAGCAATGGTATCTGTTAAGAACGATGATATCACGCATAATTTTGAAAATATGTATTGTACTCTAAATGAAAATTTGGCGGATGATATGATGAAACTCTTGATTCATGCAGGATGGAGCGGTATTAAATCAAGATACAAAAGATATTGGAAGGTTACTATTATTAAACACAAAAATTCTCCAAAAATTAATAATCAGAATGATAAGAACTGTTCTGAAAATATCTACTATTATCAAGGTTCCGTGTATTGTCTAAATGTATCAACTGAGATATTTATGGTAAGAAGGAAAGGCAAATCGGTTTGGACTGGAAATTCTCGCGGTTCCAATGGTCCTATTGTTATGCTCACCAGACAACCAAGTGAAGGAAGGGCGCGTTCCGGCGGTCTTCGTTTGGGAGAGATGGAAAGAGATTGTTTCATCGCCCACGGAACATCGAATTTCCTCGCAGAAAGGATGTTGCATGTATCAGACAATTATCGTATATTTGTATGCAAAAAGTGCGGGATGCACGCAAATGTGAATACAGACAAAAATATTTACAGCTGTAAATATTGCAACAATAATACTGATATAGCTCAAGTGCGAATGCCCTATGCATTTAAACTATTGAACCAAGAACTATATACGATGAATATTATGATGAGATATATTTGTAATTAGGAGATTCGTTAGATTCACAAGATCCGTAATAATCATGATATAATTTTATATTATATATTTTTTATTTATTATTATATATATATAAACATTTGATACTTATTTTTATAAAAGATATGGGAGATAATTATAAATTATATAATATTTTAGAAATTAATAAAAATGCATCTGATGATGAAATTAAGAGTGCTTATAAAAAGAAGGCTATTCAATACCATCCAGATAAGAATAATGGGGATGCTGAAAGTGCTAATAAATTCAAAGAAATATCCAATGCATATAGTATTTTAAGCGATAAAGAAAAGCGCAATAAGTATGACCATTGCGGCGATAGTAATTATAACGAAGGTGGTATGGATAATATGAGAAATCACCGTGATATATTTGAAGCATTTTTCAGAGGCCATGATAATGGATTTGCAGAAAATATGTTTGGTTTTGGTAATGGCCCGCGAGGACGCGCTGAAAAAAAACAGAGCAAGGCAAATCCCATCGAAAGTGTTTTTAATCTAACATTAAACGATATTTACGATGGAGTAAACAAAGATCTTACTATAAAATTGAAAAAGTATTGTACAAGTTGTAATACAGAATGTCCTGATTGCGACGGCAAAGGGATTATACATCGCATACATAACATGGGAATAATGCAGACCATATTTCAATCTCAATGTAATAAATGCGGGGGTGATGGAATAATTATAAAAGGTAAATCAGGGTGCAAAACATGTAGTGGTAAAGGGTTTTATAATAAAGATGTAAAAGCTACATTAATAATACCAAAGGGCGTTACCGAATCTTATAAAACGGCCTTCCCAGAACTCGGCGAACAACCTAAAGTAAACAATATGAAACCAGGAGACTTGATAATAACCATTAGAATAGAGGAGCATCGGCATTTTGTCCGTGAAGGCAACGATCTTCATTATAAAACAGAAATATCTTTTGTTAATTCAATCGTAGGTTCAAATATAGTAATCCCATATTTTAAAGAAAACATAGAATTAAATACGCGAATATTTGGAGTTATTTCTAATGGCAAGAAGTATCTGATAGAAGGAAAAGGATTGCCTATACTGAATACAAATAATAAAGGAAATATGTATATAGAATTTAATATTAATTATCCTAAAATCAAAAAGGACGAGAAAATAGAAGAGTTGGCTTCTTTATTAAATGAAATTTTTATATAGATAAGCTATTTCTTTTATTTTCAATTGCATATTTTATATTATATATAGCCATCATATTTGTATATTCTCCTTCGGTTTCATACCCAAACCTTTTTACAAATTTTAATAAATCAATAGCTGAGGGATCTTCGGATATCAACTTGTTATCATATCTTGCTATAATAAATTCATAGTTTTCGCCACTTATCATATCTTTATTTATATAGTATTTTCGGTCATTATATTTATATTCTACTCTCAAAGCTCTCTCAGTTTCTAAATCATAATAATGAAATGCTTTATTTACAATATTATCACTATCATCGATATCGTTTTTAGGTACGGCTATTTCATCCATAGCCAATTTGTTATTGCCGAATTTTACCTCAGATTTTTTTTTAACAAAATCATATTGAATATAAAATATATAATTATTCAATAAATTTTTCACATCATCTTTGAGAACTATATAAATATTATATTTATAAGGATATTCGAGAGTCGCGTTTATTTTAGTAGTAAGCTCGATATCTCGGCATCTTTTTATATTATTAGCTTCTCTATATATAGTATCGTTATACAATATGATAAAGATGAAAATAACGAGAAATATAAATACGAGACATATTAAATGCTGATAAATACTCGCGTTATATGCATATGTACTCACATTAAACAGAGTATATAAAATGTAATATGACGCAGATTCAATGGGAACTATAAAAGATTTCATCGATTTGTTCGTTATTTACTTTATATTATACAAATACTTTATTATTATTTATTTTTGCATATATTATATCATGTAATATATTAGGAATATAATCTGGATTTATAGCATAATTTTTGGTAAATTTAGATAATTCCTTTGACGAATAATCATATACGGGGTTATTATTTTCATCTACGCACAAAAATTTATATTTTTGTTGAACATTACTTAGAATGTCTTCAATTATTAAAGGATCTATATTTTCAATAATATCTAAATTCATAGTTTGTAAATTAAAATAATTTACAAACTTTCTGTTTTCATATAAATTTGAATAATAATAGTCTATTTCAAAAGTTAAATCTTTCAATTTATCTTTATTCATTATATCGCTTAATAAAGAACCAATATTATCATTATCTGAATCAGACATATTATTTATTCTTGATTTTAGAGCATCAATCTTTGATTTTAGATCAGGTTTATTGTGTTCATACGTAATAGAATCATCAAAATTAGCAGCTGGATAAATATAATCTATAATTCTTCGTAATAGTATTTTTTTTTCTTCTTTAGTAGTTTTTATTTCAACATATTTAGTTATATATTCATTAATAATATCATCTTGTTCTTTCGGAGTTTTAGCTTTACTTATATCCAATTCGGGAGGTATAACAAACCAATTTTTAATTTCTTTAATAATATTATTAATAGTAATGCGGTGCGAATCTGTTATTTTTATATTCTTATCATTTATTATATTCAATTCTTGCTTCTCCTTGATAAGTTTAATTACGAAATCTCTTGTTTTGATATTAAAAATATTTTCTATATTAGATATCTTAGTAATTGCATCTGATACATTATCATTTTCTTCAATATTTTTAATAATATTTTTTTTTTCATCTATTTTTGATAAGAGTAAGGTTTTAATATTATCAATAATAATTGACCTATCTCTTAAAGAATCTTTATATTTTTTTTCTTCATCAGCATTATATATTTTAGGATTGGCTTTATTGTATTCTATAATTGTTTTCATTTTCATAAAATCATAGGTTATTTTGAGAATATTGTTAGATGTCTTAGTGTCTAAAGAGTTATTATCTAATAAGATTATGTTGTAAACGTATGGTTTTTTTTTGAATGTATTATCTTCTATTATTTTTAGTATCCGCCCGCATTTAGATAATTTTTTTGCATTAAAATATATATTATCCCAATATAAAACGATAGATAATATAAATATAATACTTATCAACAATATATTGAATAATAATTCAAACGAATTAATATTATTACCAAATACCTGTATAACCTGATTATTGTAAGAATAAAAAAATTTTATAATAGCCTTTTGTTTTTTTAGATAGTAATATAGAATTACTATAGGCGGTACAATAAATACTATGACTACAAATATTAATATCAATATTAAATATAAGTCAAATAAATATATTAAATATAAAAGAAAAGCCGCAAATAGTATAACATATAATTTGTAATTACTATCGTATTTATATCTTTCATATGGAAATATATAATTAAATATAGCTATTAGAAATAATATACTAATTCCCTTTATTATTTTATCACTTGATATTTCTTTTAACACTATGGGATGTGATAAGTCAACATAAGTGGCATTTTCAACTAAATTTGTAGTCTGAGAATAACTTAGATAATTTAAATCCATTTACTTATTGTAATTATAATATTTTATATTGGAATAATATATTTAACTGCTTCTTCAAATCCATTATTGGAATACTTATTTCTAATAAGATTTTTGCTATAATTTTCTTTATATGCTGTTATAACAGTATTATTTATTATATTAGCTTCAATTGTATGATTTAAAGCTTTAATAGATTCTATGTTATAATCATCCTTCTTTTTATAGAAGAATTTTGCAGTATTATAAAAGCTTTTATCAAGTTCTGATTGTATATATATATTATTCTCCATTAATACTTCTAAATTTTTTAGCATAGTTTTAGATATTATAGATGAATAATCTTCAAAGGACTCCTTTTTACTTTTACTAAAAAATATTATAGCAATACTTTCAAATAAACATATTCTCATAAATCTAAAAAGTGTTATTTTTCCTTCAAATAAATCAAAAATATCCCTTAATCTTTTAAAATCTTCCCATTCTCTCGGATTTCCTATCATAGCTCCAATAATCGGCTTACTATATATAAATAAAGCTATTAAAAATAGAATGTAAGCAAATATCATAACACACGTAATGAAAGTAAATAATATACATGTTATGATTAGAACAGGAGATGGTTCTATAAGCCATAGTAATTTATTAATAAATCCATAGGGTAGTATAGGGGCACTATTTCCAACAGTATAATCACACAATTTGCGTATAAAATAGGTTAATATTATATAAAGAGGGCGCAGAATAAGATGATAGAGAATAATAAACAAAGATACAACCCAAGTCATTTTAACATAAGTAAGCAATACGACGCTTGTATTTTCTCTTAAATTTTTAAAAAAATTGAATATAGATACTGAATTTTTATAACTAGCATCCAGCCTTTCTTCATAACTTATATTTTCTTCGGTGCTTTTTTTATCACTTATATAAGGTATCTCTTTTATCATTTTCTACTAATCTTCTATATTTATATTTTTGATAATATAAGTACTTGAATAATATTCATTTATTTTAATTTTATTTAATATATATATGTTATATATATTTATAAGCAATGAATCAAAAGTTTGAAACATATTTATATCATATTTTGAAAAATACTTATTAAAAATTAATTCCAATTCTTCGTCGAAGTTTTTTTCATTTGAATAATAAATTTCAATTATTTCACTTTCACTATTATATATATCCTCAATAATATCATATTCTTTAATAGATTGTTTATCAATAAATTCCTCAATGTTCTTGTTTAATTCGTTAAAAAAACACATGGAAGCCGTGTCTTTATTTTAACCACACATGCGTCATTTTTTAGACAATAGTATATTATATTAACCATATTTAGACAATTTATTTTTATTATTATATAAAAAATTGATTAATGTGATTAATATATTGTAATTGTGAATATGAATTCTATTAAAAAAACTTGTATTAATTCCTCAAAGCATTTTTATACAGGTAATGAACTATCTCCTCTTCATTTCGGATTATCCGCCGAAGGTTACGAGCTAAATTCAGTAATTGAAGGTTATGATAAAGAGTTGTGGGTCGTAGATATTAAAAATAGCAAAAAAGTTTGGGTGAAGAATGATACTATAATTAGAATTACAAGAGAAGACCCTGTTATTAATAGCGTCGAACCTACGTTACTTAAAAAAATGCACAACGAATATATTATTGATGTAATGAATATGAATAATTTGGTATGTGAAAAAAATAAAAATGGTTTAAATGAAAATGAAGAAAACCATATTGTAAATAAAGGAGCTATTCAAAAAACAAATGTTGAAAATTTAAATATATTGAAAAATAAGAAGACAACTGATTACAATTTATTTGTTAAATACCGCCTTAATCAACTGAATGATTCTAATAAAACTAAAAAAGATAACTTTAATGATGTTAAAAAAGAATGGAATGAAGTTAAGAAGGATAAGGCTAACTTAGGGATTATAATGTCGAATGCTAAGGCGTGGTATGCCAAATTTATAAATGATATATTAATATAAATTGTTGCTAAGAATATAAAAATTGATTAATCATTTAAATAAATAAGAATAATATAAAGTATATGAATATTATTAAATTAAATAAAAATAATAATATTGTACTTGTTGATTGTAGCTATTATATTTTTAATAGATATTTTGCTACAATGAGTTGGTATAAACGACAAAATAATTTTCCAGAATTTATCGTAGATGAAATTATTGAAAATAAACTATATATTAATGCCTTTTACAAACATATAGAAAATGATATTAAAAAAATATGTAAAATTTGGAAGACGAACAAAAATAACATTGTATTATGCAATGATTGTTTGCGAAGTGATATATGGAGGAATGATATATATGATAAATATAAGGCTTCGAGAGTTCCAAAAAATAATTTTAATAAGAATATTTTTAGTATTTTTAATGAATATATTAAAAAAATAGGATTGCAATCTATTCAATCTGATAGATTGGAAGGAGACGATATTATTTATTTAACATATAAGCATATTAAAAATAAGATCAACACTAAAATTATAATTATTACAAACGATAATGATTTTCTCCAACTGTTAGATAATAATGTATTTATTTATAATATGCAATTTAAAGAACTTAAGGTGCGAGGATATAATAATGCAGAGGACAATCTGTTATTTAAAGCAATTTATGGAGATAAAAGTGATAATATACCTAAAATAGGTCAGGGAATTACTAAACAAAAAGCTTTGATGCTTGTTTCTCTCTCAGTAAATGAGAGAATTAATTATTTTATTGAAAATAATTTAATGGATAATTTCAAATTTAATATGAGTCTAATATCTTTTGAAGAAATACCTCAAAAGTATATTGATACTTATAACATCGCAAATAAAATTATATTGGAATGATTTATTATGAATTGCACCAACAAAAAAGACAAAATGAGACAATAATATGTATAGTTTTTAGTACACCTAGTTACTTTTGTTCCTTCAATACTTTATAATAAATAATTTCTTGATGATTAAATAATTTTACAATGTTTTTTTTCCAATATCTATAATATGAGATTTATCATCTGAATTAATACTATTGGTAGTAAATTACGCTGATATAACTTTTTAACTTTTTAATTAAAAAACATATAGCAAAATTCCATTTTTTTTTATTAAAAAATATTTTTTCATAATATAACATCCATTTACAATCTGAATGATATTCTGTTTTCATATTTTCTTCGTATAACCAATACCAATCGACAACATCTAAAGGCAATAAATCACTATTAGTATATATTTTTTATATTTTATTATTAAAAAAAACTCTAAGTTTTTTTGTTATCAATATCTTTATTTTTTAATCTATTATTAGATATAATGATAGTATATAAATTAATTAAAGAACTCAACGAAGATGAATTATTTAAATGTATTAAATTGATAAATTCTAATTTTAAGATAAATAGATTTAATAGCTATATAAGCGTTATCTATTATATTATCGGGAGTGATATCGTAGGTTTTGTAGGTATTAGCGATAATTATTTGAATCAATTGTGTGTTAACCCTAATTATAGGAATAGAGGAATTGCAACGCATATAATTAATGAATCGATTAATGTTTTAGAAAAACCACTTCATTTGTTTGTAGATAAAAATAAATATACATCTGACTATTTAATAAAATTTTATAAGAAAAAGGGGTTTGAAATAGAATATGAAAATGATATTGAATATAAGTTGATATATAAAAATTGATTATATTATAGTTATATAATAATAACAACATAATTTAGAATGGGAGACAATTGTGATAATTGCGTATATATCGACGGATCATGCATTAATAATGGAAAGGTTAATGCTCGTGCTGGATACGGAGTATTTTTTGATCACAATGATGCAAGAAACGAATCTGGAGTTGTTAAAGGTAAACAATCAAATAACACTGGTGAGCTAACAGCTCTTATAAGAGCTCTTGAAATATTAAAACAGGAAATTGAAGATAAAAAAAATATTAATATATATACCGATTCCGAATATGTAATCAAATGTTCTGGATCTTATGGTGATAAATTAGCAAAAAACAATTGGAAGACAGATAGCAATAAGGTACCTCCTAATTTAAAATTGCTACAAAAAATATACGAGTTGTATAGCCCGCATAAAAAAACAACTAAAATACACTATATAAAAGCGCATACAAATTTGCCAGATAAACATTCTATTGGTAATAGCTGGGCAGACAAATTGGCTAATATGGCTGTTGACGGTATTTTGGAAGAAGACAAGATTCGCGAAGATTCGTCTGTTTCTCTTGTGAAAGTACCTGTCCCCGTTGTATATATTAAGAATTATATTAATATTTCATATAATCATAAAGATTCTGCTAAAAAATTAGGAGCAAAATGGGATATCAATAAAAAGAAATGGTATTATGAAGATAATCTAAACGATGATAATATCAGCTCTATAAAAGAGCTTGAGGAATTGAGTGCTGCCGAAAAAACATTTTTTAATGAGGGAGGAGTAGATAATACAAATACTGATGAAAATGGTAGTGCAAAAATACATATCAAAATTCCATTTAAAAATAAAGATGCAGTTAAAAAATTGGGATGTCGATGGGATGCTGAAAAGAAATCATGGTATTACTTGGAGAATCTTGATAAAAACAAGATAAATGATATAATGAAGCTTACCTGACCTGATAGAGCTATAAGTATAAGTATCACTCCATGATATACTATAATTAGATATGTAATATTTTTTTTATGTATTTAATATTGATTAATGGCAATAATGGAGAGCATTCCCATAGATGTGTTTTGAGAAATGTCTGAATCTCGTAATTTATAGGATACATATGATATAAACCATTGTGTATGTCGGTAACATAAGATCTATAGCGATTATTAACTAATTCCATACTTTCTCTTGGTAACACAATTAACAATTGAATTATAGGGTCTATAATATTATTATTAGGGTGTATTATAGGGGATTCATAAGCTATAGAGTGATTACTAATATCTTTTAGAGTAGGTGGATAATTATAAGGATAGTACCATTCCCAGTCAATACTATTTCCCTTGTAATATTCATAAACCCAATAAATACCTGTAATGTAATTTTTACAAGAATTATAAATAACAGAGGAATCAAGAGTTATATTATTATCAAATATGATTTTATAATATTCTTTATGCCAATTACTGTTACTGTTATAGATAGTATAACACAAAGGTGATTTATGTTTAATTGCATAATTATCGCTCAGTAATTGCGAATTCACGAATGAACTCTTTTTTATATACTTTTCACATATATTGAAAATATCTGCATCTTCTGTTACTGATAAATATTTGAAAATATATTTTAAACATTCATAGTTAATAGAATTCTTTGCGACTAATAGTCCGGTCTCCTGAATAGCCTTCTTAGTAATATTTACTAATTTATCAGCCCCGTCTGTTTTGATATTAACAGTTAATAAATGCGGAATAAAATCGTTGCCGAGAATAGAGCATAGAGTACAATAACTTTCGATTACATCATATTCATTATAATCTTCCTTAAGATTCCATATAATTTTCAATTCAGTTAGAATAGCCTTTCGTAAATTATCAATATTCAAATAATTGTATACATTTTCATTTGTAAATTTATCAACAGTTTCTCGCATCAAATGAATATTTTTTATATGAGACATTAATGATAAAATAATTAAATCCGCATCTAAACCATTGATTATAATATCAGAAGTATCTTTTATAGTTTTTAGATTTCTAAAAATTTTATGCTCTCCTTCTCCACATTCATCGCTACCACTATATTGAAATTCAATATCATATGTAGAATATCTTATTTTATTATTGATATAAGTATTCACATTATTCATAAACTGTGTTCCAGGTGTTATAGCATTCGTATCCCACTTTGGTTTAGTAATATGTTCGCTGTCTATTTTATTTCTATAGATGGTCAAATATCTCCTTTTTCTCTGTTGGATAATCTTAGCCATAGGTGCAACTCCGTCAGCACATATTATATACTTTTTAGCATTATAGATATCAATGTACTCTTCTATTTTTTTCCATATACCTTCTAATATCTGCTCTTCTATATTAGTATGGACAGTCATAGATTTTTTCATAACCTGCTGAGCTATATTATGTATAATTCCATTAAAATCAATACAGTAAATATCCGTATTTTTTGGCTTAATATTGTATAATATATTCTTATATTTTTTTGTTAATGAATAAAAATAATAAGGAATCCCCATAACTATTATTTTTTTATAACAAGTATATATTTATATCATTATCAATTTTTATTTTTCTTTCTATGATAATAGAATATATATATAATAATAATGACCCAGGATACTATAAACATAAGTGATATATTTTTTGGTTCTACTCAATCAAAATATGCGGGCGCGGCTCTATTCATAACTATATTAATATTATGTTTAATAATATTATTTAGCAATAGCAAAATACCTATAGGTGAACGATTCCTATTTGTATTATTCATATTAATAATATCAATACCATCAATATTAATGTCTCTATTTGAATTAACCTGTATTGTTACAGGAGGTAATTATACAACACGTTGGTGGTGTTGGTTATTAGCATGGGTAATATCCGTGATAATAATTATATATTGCATCCTTATAATAATATCTATGTTTGTTTCAATATCTAACTTTGAAATGGCAAATGAAAGAATAAATTATGTAGAAGAAAAAAATAAAATGAATAAGGAAGATGCTGAGATGTATGCTAAAAATATGCTAAACTCTCGCGAGGCCAATGAAGTAAATTCGCGATTTGCTCATCCCCAAAATATCGGCACGCATGAAGTAAACGACTTAAATAGCGTAAACCGCATACGCGAAGTACATGAAGTAAACGGCACGAACGACATTATATCTACTCAGCATCAAGTACCCTCTATACAATCTACTGAGCCTCCTCAATATAGCGAACCTAAACATAATGTTAATGGACATATGATATCATCCCTCCAAAATTCTTCTGATTTAACTGGGTTTGAAGCAGATGATAAATATTTGAGCATAGATAAAACCTATATATCTGATATAAATTATACAACCGGGTATAAATTAAACAAGACTGCTGATAATAGTGTAACAAACTATGAAGGTTTTGATAGTACCGATATATTATCTCCGTATTAAATATTTATACAATATTATTTTTTATCTATAATCTAAGAGATATCGAAATACATTTAAGAAATCTTTAAGAATATATATTAATGTTAATATTTATAAATTATGAAAAAAAAAAACGATGAAAATAGTAAGAGGTTTGCGTATTTTCGCCCCCAATGTTGTAGAAATTGTGGATTAAATGGTCATTTATATAAAGTTTGTCCGCATCCAATAATGAGTTTTGGAATTATATGTTATAAAATTGTTAATGATGATATTAAATACATTATGATACAGCGCAAGGACAGTTTGTCTTTTATGGAATTTGTTAGAGGAAAATATAATATAGATGATATCGACTATATTTTAAAGTTAATTGAGTATATGACTGATTCTGAGAAAAATTTATTATTAAATAATAGTTTCGACAAAATCTGGACTTATACATGGTGCCAAATAAATTACTTGTCTTTTAAACATACAAAAGAATATATAGAATCAAAAAATAAATTTGAAATTATTATTTTAAATTATAATATTAAGAATAGTTTAATAACAAAGAATAATAATATATCAGAACAGGAATGGGGATTTCCAAAAGGAAGGAAGAAGCTTAAAGAAAACGATGTAGATTGTGCTATACGAGAATTTTGTGAAGAGACGCAATTGAATAAAGATGATATAAAAATAGATACTGAGATAATACCTTTTCAAGAAATATTCTTTGGAACTAATAATATATTATACAAGCACGTATATTATATTGCAAAAATAATTAATGATGATGCCGAGATTCTATTGGACAACAATTGTATAGAACAAATTAGAGAAATTCGTTCGTTGAAATGGTTTTCTGAAAAAGAGGTATTAAATCATATTAAAAACCATAATATAGAGAGAATTAAGATTTTTAAAAAAGCTAACAGTATTATACAGTATAATAAATCTTTAATGTAAATAGAATATAATGGAAAAATGTCCCGAAGGAAAAGAGATTAATCCTAAGACAGGCAGATGTATTCAAAAATGTAAAGAAGGAGAAATACGAAATCCTGATACTGGAAGATGCATCAAGATTAAACCTAAATCTAAAGATTGTCCATCAGGAAAG
>Ga0208598_1000090_pt1 | contig 32185 bp, 25 predicted proteins | sample LakMenEpi22Jun12_FD_150726 | JGI IMG/M metagenome (GOLD analysis project Ga0208598, IMG submission 150726) | Freshwater microbial communities from Lake Mendota, WI - 22JUN2012 deep hole epilimnion (SPAdes) | ecosystem: Environmental > Aquatic > Freshwater > Lake > Epilimnion/Euphotic zone ... | reverse complement strand
ATGTGTGAGCGTAGCGAACACCATCCAGTCCTGGAGACGAATATTTTTGAAAACAAGAATGGTCGTTGAAAATAATATTCGACGACCATTGTTTATTTAGGATAAATTTCACTGCCGCTGCGCGGACTTTATAAATTGTTACATAGCTAAAAAGACCTGATAGGACGAACCTCATACAGATCAGTACCATATTTAACTCCAACGGCTGTTCTATCTAAACTAGGATAACCCTGAATGCGAGCAGCAGTACCTGAAAATTCTGTTGATGTCCAATAATACCAAGTATTCAGTCCAGGCACTAATCCGGTAGCGATACTATAAGTTAATAATAAATCTAATTCATTTGCTGTAGGCAGACGCCAGTCTGAAAATAATTTACCTGCTGTACTATGATTAGAAGATTTACTAATTTCATCTTGCGCATCCCTCCAAAAACATTTTGATGATAAGTTCTGAGTCTCAGCAATCAAACCATGCAAACCATCACTTGTAACATAAAATACAATCCCTCCGCCAAAAGCTTCCCCTAATGAATGAGTTATAGCACCTCCACTTGGTGCCGCAGAAGTCCAAATGGTTCCATTGGAGGTTAAAACATTTCCAATGGCACCTGGCGCAGTTAATCCAGTTCCTCCCTTTGCAACTGCTACCGTTGTTCCACTCCATACGCCACTAGTGATTGTTCCAACCGTTGCTAAATTTGATAAGGAGGTTAATGTCGTGTTTGTTGTTGCTGTTATATTCCCTGCAGTAGTCGCAGTAGCCGCATTACCCGTTGTGCTTTGATTAAATGTTGGAAAACTAGTTAAACTAGCAGCACTTCCTGTTGGTGCCAAGTAGTCTGTGCCTGCAGTAGCAGCCGTAAAGGCACTTGTTCCATTTCCTTTTAAAATACCGGCTAAAGTAGTTGCCCCTGTTCCCCCATTGGCAACTTCTACCGTTCCTGAAACGTTAGCGGCATTATCAGCAGGGACTATCAATCGCACCCAAGTAGATCCGCTAAAGTAATAAAAGCCAGGTGTAACAGCAGCAGCTCCAGTTCCTGCCGTAGCGGTGTTGTAGACCAACAGGCCGGTGGCTGGGTTGGAGATTATATTAGAGGCAGCAGCAGTGGAGATTAACTCCACCCAAGGAGGCAAAAATCCCTGCGTCGTAGACGCTACTTCTACCAACCCGTCATTGCGCACAGAAAAAATAGTGCTGCTGGCATTCCCTACTTTCAACGCAGTGGTAGCAGAGGTGGTTCCGGCGCCAACTACTTCTAACTTGCTGCTGGGAGTAGCTGTTCCAATACCAACTTGGGCGCGGAGGTTTAACGTAAATGCAGAAAATAGAACGCCTAGTACGGTGAGGCGTAAAGCAAGGTTGATCATGGCGAGTTAGTTTTAGTAAAAAGACTACACAAAAGTAAGCGCTTCCAATTACTTTCACCTACTTTTTTAAGCCGACTTGTGTCGCTACGACTACTCCTGAAACCTAAAAGGCAAAACAACCTCGACTCTCTCCCACCGCATCATAATCGTACCATCAACAATACCACGCGTGGCAATAAAATACTGCAGGCGCTCCAAATGCTCCACCTGACGGGGCTTGACCGCAAAACGAATCAAATCATCTTTTGCATCATAGTCCCAGGCCAGGTGCTGGTTCCAATTCTTGTTTATAATAACAACCCACTGGTCAGGACCGGGTATGGTAAAGAGGGCATACTTTCCGGGCGCTAAGACTTTGCCCCCGATCAATAAGGTCCGTGAAGTTTCGAGCGTGGTGGCATTATGCGCGCCGGTTACCCATACCTCTCCATAAGGCACCAAACCGCCCCAAATAATACGCTTGCGCACTGCGGGAGAGTGATAGGTAATGCGAATGCTGTCACTGCCCATCCTGGCTATCGCCTTAGCGTATACACTGCCTTTGACTGAATCGGCCACCTGACTGGGATCCATCACACAAACTGCGCTCGATTGGGCAAAGGCCAATTGAAAACACAGCAGGGCAACAGCGCAAAAAGAAGCTAGGCGATAGATCGAAAATAAATTTTTGTACAAAAGGGGTATATTAGTAAACCTAAACTACAAAATTTGGTCTAAATGTTCCAAGTTGTAGTAAAATTCATGATAATCAGGATACTTTACGTTGTTCTTGCTTACAGCCTACTGGCAAGTTCTTGCAAAAAAAATGAAACGCTGCCCAAAGCCTACCGAGCCGTTCGCACCATTGCCTACAACGGTATTTCGGTAGATGTGGTCATAGACAAACCTGTCAATGATACAGTAGATGTGCTGGTGGTTTATCATGGAACGGTGGCTTTTGACAATAAGATCCTCGAGGCCGCACACAACACGCTCGATGGATTCAAGCGTATACTTTCCCGTACCGATATGATGATCGTTAGTGTGGCCTATCCCGAAGAAAATTTATTGATGGGAGACAATATCGTACATGCAGAGGCCGCCTTGTTATGGGTTAAGAATAAGGCAAGCCAAGAACTGGGTGTTACCACCCGAAAGATCTTTCTGGGCGGGCATTCGCAAGGAGGGTATCTTGTAACCAGACTTAATACGCTGCACGCCACCAATGGAGTGATCGCCAACGGACCCGGTCCGCTCAACTTGGTATACCGTTGCCAGCAAGAAGAGCTAGGACTGATCGGCGTGAGCATTGCTTGTACCGGGCTTAAAAGCCGATACGGACCAACGGGTACAAATCCAACTCCGTACAATGAGCGTTCGCTACTGAATTTTACCAACAGGCATTTATCGGACATACTTTTTGTGCAGGGAATGCAAGACAGTCCCATTCAGCTTTATTCTTGGCCCACCTTTAAGCAAAGCATCAACGCCTGCACCAATTGCCGCGAAAGACAGTTTTTGGAGCTGCCTGGCTTCGGTCATACAGCTTTATTTGAGAGTAGTGTTGCAAAAACGGAATTCAACAAATTCATAGAACTCCGATAAGGCCTGTCAATTGTTAAAATAAATACCATGTCGATCAAAACACTGTTTGCAACTATAATTCTTGCCGGCTTGGTATGCTCCTGTAAAAAGAATACCCCCACACCCACACCCACTCCCACTCCCAACCCACCAGCCGCATCTATTTATTTTCCACCAGTAACGGGTAGTACCTGGGAGACGACCACCCCTGCATCACTGGGCTGGAACACAACATTGCTCAACGATCTGTATCCCTTTTTGGAAACCAAGAACACAAAAGCATTTATTATTTTAAAGAATGGAAAGATCGTAGCGGAGCGATATTTTGGAACCTTTACACAAGACAGTCTTTGGTACTGGGCCTCGGCCGGCAAAACCATGACGGCCATGCTGGTGGGAATTGCCGGGCAAGAGGGACTGATCAATATCAACACGCGTAGCTCGACCTATTTGGGCCGGGGCTGGACCTCACTGAGTCCGCAAAAAGAAGACCTGATTACTGTTCGCCACCAACTTACCATGACCACAGGTCTAGACGATGCAGTTCCAGATGACGATTGCACTACAGCTTCTTGCTTAACCTACAAAGCCGATGCCGGCACTCGCTGGGCCTATCACAATGCACCTTATACCCTTCTTGATAAAGTGGTAGAAAATGCAACTGGGCAGAGTTACAATTCCTATTTTCAGCAAAAGATCCGCAACCGAATTGGCATGAACGGACTTTGGGTGCGCAGTGGTTTCAACAATGTATTTTTCAGCAATGCCAGAAGCATGGCCCGTTTTGGGTTACTGATGCTAAACAAAGGAAAGTGGGAACAAACCCCCATTCTCTCCGACACGGCTTACTTTACAGCTCAGGTCAATTCTTCGCAAACTATCAACCCCTCTTATGGCTATTTGACCTGGCTAAACGGAAAGTCATCGTTTATGACGCCGATCCTGCAAACGGTTTTTCAAGGTATGCTTATACCGAATGCGCCGGCCGACATGTATTGTGCACTGGGAAAGAACGACCAAAAGGTCTATGTGGCCGAATCGCAAAAAATCGTAGTGATCCGAATGGGTGAATCTTCTGGCACTCCTGCGCTGGCCATATCTGGTTTTGATAATGAGCTCTGGGCAAGACTAAAGCCCATCATTGGCTACTGAGCAGACAGGCCATGTACATGCAGCGACTGCACTTCGCAAATCGCACTGTGATAATATCGATACCAAGATGAACGTCCTTTTTCTTTTGCCTCAATATGAATGGGATGACGCGCCCAATTGCGTACTGCTTCCATATCTTTCCAATAGCTGATAAAAGAACCGCGACCATCATGCTTAAAGCTTTCGTATCCGAGGTAACCTGGCATTTCTTTGGCCAATTGCAACGTCAGCTCATCGTACTCCTGGTAACCGCGTAGGTCATCGCCCAGATAGTAATTAAAGACAGAAGCAATAAAGGGAGGCTGCGGTGGCTGCGATTGGTTCCACTGGATCATGTCAAAAAAAATTAATGATAAGCAAGTAAGTTACGGTAAATAATAAAATTGAGCAGAAGAACACCGTAATGATTTACTGCGCCTTGATCTCTATGATTCTGCCGGGCCCCTCAATGGCAACATAGACAGAACCATTCGGCGCCTGCGCCACATGACGAACTCTTCCGCTGATGCCCTCTACTATGGCCGCTTCGGAAATTGAAGTTCCGCTCACCACACAGCGATACAATTTTTGTGCGACCAATGCGCCCACTAGCAGACTTCCCTTCCAGGCCTTAAATGAATTATGCGTAATAAAAGCCATACCGGATACACCAACAGAGGGCGTCCAAGAAAATATGGGGGCTACGATACCCGTAGCAGTGTGTCCCTGTGAAATGACCGTATTGTCGTAGTTGGTACCCAGCGAATAAAAAGGCCAGCCGTAATTGGCTGCGCGCGTAATGATATTGATCTCGTCACCACCCTTTGGGCCATGCTCTGACTCCCACACTGCACCGGTAGTAGGATGAATGGTCATGCCCTGTGGGTTACGAACTCCATAGGCAAAGAGGGTACTGGCAGAAGTCTGCCCGGGTAGAATAGGATTATCAAGAGGTATGCCTCCTTCAGCGGTTAATCGATGGATCTTTCCCCAAGCAGATGAAGTGTTAGAGGAGTTTCTGTTACTGGCAGTGGGACCTCCATAACTACCCGTGCCACCCTCTCCTACCGATAGGTAAAGCATGCGATTGGCATCGAAAGCGATACGAGAACCGTAGTGCCCGCTCCATGTGTTACCGCCACCTGTAGTAAAGATATTTTCGACGCTTTGAATTGCAGTGCCAGCGATCTTAAAGCGTATCAGCCTCAACTCTCCGCTGCCATCGGTCGCGTTAGCGGCATAACAGGCATAGACCCACCCATTGCTGGCGTAATCGGGATGAACGCGTATATCGAGCAATCCCCCCTGACCGCTATTTCGCACAGCGGGAAAGCCTGTCAGCTCAGTTACAACACCGTTGCTATGGCGATAGACCTTTCCTCTCTTCTCAGTGAATAATAGATCACCGTTGGGCAGAAAATCAAATCCCCAGATGATCTCGTATCCGGTCAGCACAGTAGAAATGGATAACTGAGGGAGTGTGGTGTTGTCTATTGGGGGAGAAGGCACGTTCTTCTTACAAGACACAAGTTGTGTTGTTATTAAAACAAAACCCACAATGATCCGAATAAATTTCATAACAGCAATTTAGTGCATCGCTTGCTTAGTTCAAGCAGCGAATTAGATTCACTTTCAAAAAAAGTTAAATCTGTGTTAACGAAAATCTTATGACAATTTCATAACAACTCTGCAAAAGACGAATTGTTTTTTTGCACAAACCCCCTGTTATGAAAAATAAACTTTTTGCTACGCTGCTACTGAGCACTATGCTCCTTTCTTGTACGGTTATCAGACAAGGTGAAGTTGGTGTCAAAAGACGCCTCGGAAAAATCGACCCGCAGTTCATTGAGCAAGGGCCCAAAGGCTACAATTTATTTACTACCACTATTCTAAAAGTGCCTACACGCACCATGAACATCGAGGTCAAACCCGATCTTCCCTCTAAAGAAGGATTGACCATTCGTTCCGAAATATCCATTTTGTATCGCATTAAACCAGAGGCTGCTCCAAAAATTGTGCAGGGAATCGGACTCAATTACGAATCAGAAGTGATCTTACCCGTGTTTCGATCTGCCGCGGCCGATATCACTGCTAAATTCCTTGCTAAAGACATGCACAGCGGAGAGCGTACACAGATAGAAGGTGCCATTCGCAGGCAAATGATCGAGATATTGGAACCAAAAGGATTCATCATCGACAATGTACTGCTCAAAAGCATCATGCTACCTGCAGGACTGGCCAGAACGATCGAAGAAAAATTACAAGCCGAACAAGAGGCTCAGCGCATGGAATTTGTAAAAGAGAGAGAGAAGCGAGACGCGGAGCGTAGAATCATCGAGGCGGAGGGAAAAAAAGAAATTGCGCGCATTCAGGCCGAGGGCGAAAAGAACGCAGCCATTATTCAAGCAGAGGCCAGAAAAAGAATGTTTGAGATTGAAGCGGAAGGAAGAGCCAATGCCATGGCAATTGAAGCTGTCGCTACTCGCAGGGCCAACGATACCATCAATCGAACACTGACGCCAACCATTTTGAAACTACGGCAGATCGAGGCCTTTCGGGCATTATCGAATAGCAATAACAGTAAGTTAGTGGTAACCGATGGAAAAACTCCTTTTCTCTCGCTGCCAGATAACTTCTAAATCCACTTAACCAGCTAATTACCAAATAATTATAATAACAAACACCCGTTCATGTAAAATTTCTGTCACCACAGCGAAAAAGGCAGAGGCCGATGTAATTTTACATCTCAATCGAAAAACAATTAAAACTCCAATTATGAAATCTCTTTTTAGCAAATTCAGTGTGCTGATAATGGCCCTGCTGCTCACGTCTTTCAATGGCTTTTCGCAAACGGTTGATGATGTGATCGCAAAACATATCGCTGCCACAGGCGGTGAAGAAAAGTGGAAGCAGGTAAACAGCATGAAGATCGAAGGATACATTGAAGTACAAGGCATTCAGATCCCTTTTACCCAGCAAGCCGTACACAATACCGGCATGCGCATCGACGCCGAATTTCAAGGCATGCAGATTATTCAGATCGTTACCCCTACCAAGAGCTGGTCTCAAAACCCCTTTGGAGGCAAGACCGAGCTGGAGCCTGCCAGCGAAGATGAGCACAAGCAGCAAGTAGACGAGCTCGATATTCAAAATGAATTCGTTGATTGGAAGACCAAAGGTTCATCGGTAGAGCTGCTCGGCAAAGACGAAGAGGATGGCAACGAGTACTTTAAAGTTCGTCTGACCACCAAGCACCAGAACCAGACCGTTTACTACATCGATGTAAAGACCTACCTGATCTACAAGTCGGTTTCTACTTCTAAAATGCAAGGACAAGAAATGGAAGTCACCACCAAGTTGCTCGATTATAAAGAGCTTCCTATCGGTGTGAAAGTTCCGCACAAAACAGATCAGATGGGGCAAGTGCTGGTATTCGAAAAAATCGAGGTGAACACCACCATCGATACCAAGCTCTTCGCCGGTAAGTAATTTTTGCTCACTTTAATTCTCACCTTATGCTGAAGCAATTTTTTCGGCCATTCATTTCTATGGCCCTGCTACTATGGACCGCTACTACCGGTTTTGCACAACAAAACAAAGTAGAGCTTAACTCCTCTTACTTTCAGTCCATGTCGGCCCGCAACCTAGGACCCTCTACCATGAGCGGACGTGTTACCTCTATAGTGGGTACGACAGTAGATAACCAGATCAACCTCTATGTAGGTACAGCTGGCGGTGGTATTTGGAAAAGTCTCAACGGTGGTATAACATTTACCCCGGTATTCGATAAATATTGTCAGTCCATCGGAGCGCTGGCGATCGATCCTACTTCTTCTAAGATCATTTACGCTGCCACCGGAGAAAGCAATATGCGTAATTCCGTCTCCATAGGCGATGGAATGTATAAGACCACCGATGCCGGCTCTAACTGGCAAAAGATCGGACTCGATAGCACCGAGCACATCAGCAAGATCTGGATCGATCCCAAAAACACAAAGCGATTATTGGTAGCGGCACCCGGACCGCTTTGGTCTTCTAGCGCCCACAGAGGTCTTTATGCCACCAACGATGCAGGAAAAACCTGGGAAAAGATCTTGTATGTAGATGAGAATACCGGTTGCGCAGACTTGGCCGTGAGCCCGCGCGACCCTAACATTATGCTGGCTAGTTTTTGGCAATTCAGAAGACAGCCGTTCTCTTTTTACTCCGGTGGAAAAGGCAGCGGGCTGTTTCGCTCTGCCGACGGAGGAAAGACCTGGTCGAAAGTTACAGCAGGACTACCCGAAGGAGAAATGGGAAGGATCGTGATCAGCATCAATCCCTCTAAACCACAAGAAGTGCTGGCGATAGTAGAAGCTTCTGTACCCGGTCTGTATATTTCGCAAGACGAAGGACTTACTTGGAAAAAACTAGCCTCGACCGATAATATCACGGCCCGGCCCTTTTATTTCAGCACGCTGGAGTACGATCCCAAAGATCCCAAAAGAGTGTATCGCCCTGCCTTCGATTTTCAATACTCCACCGATGGCGGCTACTCTTGGTCCGGTCAGTTATTCTCCGATGTGGTACCGCATGCCGATCACCACGCCCTTTGGATCAACCCCGAAAATACCAATACACTTTACCTGGGAACCGATGGAGGCGTGTACGTGAGTAACAACAAGGGACTCTCCTGGAGCTTTTTAAATAATCTTCCGGTAGGCCAGTTCTATCATGTTAGCGTGAGTAACGATAAACCTTTTAATGTCTACGGTGGATTGCAAGACAATGGCTCGTGGGTGGCCCCCAGCTCGTCGCCGGGTGGCGTATCGAGCACCGATTGGCAATTTCTAAATGGGGGTGATGGATTTTGGGTACAGCCCTCTCCTATTAACTCTAACACGGTCTATGCCGAATCACAAGGAGGCGAGATCAATCGCATCAACTTAAAAACAGGACTCTCCTATGGCATTAAGCCGCAGCGCAACCCTGGAGAAGAATTACATCGCTGGAATTGGAATACGCCCATTGTGACCGCAATGAGTACCAAGAGACCGGGCAGCTACAACCTTTATACGGCCAACCAGTTCTTGTACAAGTCAACAGACGAAGGAGCCAATTGGACAAAGATCTCTCCTGATCTTACCACCAACGATAAAGCCAAACAAAAAACAGAGAAAAGCGGAGGAGTGACCGGCGATAACACCAGCGCCGAAAACCATTGCACCATTTTTACATTGGCACAAGACCCGCGCAATGAAGATGTTATTTGGGTAGGTACAGATGATGGCAACCTGCAGTACACGAACAATGGCGGTAAAACGTGGACCAACCTGTCGGAGCGCATATGGGCCACCGGCGTTCCCAAAAATGCCTGGATCTCTTGCATTGAAGTATCTGCCGCTAATGCGAATCAGGTTTTTGTAACGCTCGAAAATCACATGTACGGCGATCATAAACCCTATTTGGTTAGCACTAGTGACGCAGGCAAGACATGGAAGCGCATGCAGTCTGCGGAGTGGACCGGCTTTGCACATGTTGTTCGCCAAGATCCGCAAAACCCCGAACTGCTCTTCTTAGGCACCGAAATGGGGCTCTTTATATCGCTTGATGGCGGAGCCAACTGGATGCGTAGCAAATATCAAAATTTGCCTTGGTACACTTTGGTGCGCGATCTAAAGATCTCCACTAGTGGCGACCTGGCGATCGGCACGCACGGAAGAGGAATTTATGTACTGGACAATCTCTCGTCGCTGCGGGCACTTGCCAAATCGGATCTCAATAAAGAAGTTATTTTCTACCCTGTAAAAGCATTTGTTTACGACGTATCGCCGCAAACACCCTCTGGCTATGGTAATCTCGAAGGATGGACGGCCGGTAACAAAGCTTATCTGCCCACCTTTGAATATTACCTGAAGGAGAGATCTTCTCAGGCCGTAAAGATCATGATCTACGACAGCAAAGGCAACAAGATCAAAGACCTAAACGGCGGAACGGCCAAAGGGCTTAATAAAGTATACTGGGGCCTCGATCAAAACCCTTGCAAGGTGGCTACCGGTGGATTCACAGCCGGCTCCCCCGTGCTCTTTGCTTCGGTGATCGGACCGCGCGCCCCCATCGGTACATACAAAGCAGTGATTAGCATTGGAGACAAAAAATTTGAACAATCGTTTCAGTTACTCGAAAATCCTGCCAAAGGATTTACGACCGCAAAGCTCGATCTGCTCTTTAAGCAAACCATGCGCCTGTTCACTGTACAAGAAGAGCTCTACTACCTGGTAGATTCACTCAACAAGCGGATGACCGCTTTAAAAAAGATCGAGACCAGAACGGCGAACGAAGAAAGAATACTTCAACAACTCGATAGTCTTAGAAAAGAGATCATCGAGACCAATCGTAAGACCGTGTTCTTCGATGAATTCAAGTATCGTCGCCGCTTATCGGATGTATACATAGCGCTGTGCACCTCGCTGGAACCCTTCTCTCCTTCAAAGACCGGAGCCATAGAGGTACTCGAGCAGGAATTCGTACAGATCAAAAAAGAGTTTGAACGCCTTCGCTAAGCCGAATTGTATTTTTAAAACTGATTTGCTAACTTTAGAGAATGAAGTTCAGCAAATCAGTTTTTTTTATGGCGGCCTGGGCCACCTTGGGATCGTCTCTTACTTCTTGCACTAAAAAAGCGGAGGGGCGCGCTGACTTTGAGTTGATCCAAGAAGAGATTCTTACTCCTACCTGTGCGGTCTCCGGCTGTCATGCCAGCACGGCCGATGCTACCTATAACCAACACAAACTGATCTTGACCGAGGGACAAGCCTGGGATGAGCTCATCAACCAGACTCCTCAAAATGCCGCCGCTTCTCTTTATGGATTAAAACTGGTTAAGCCCGGCGCATCCGACCTGAGTTTACTCTATCATAAGATTACCTGCGAAACCGGACATCACCCCAGCATGGGCAACATCGGTGCCCCGATGCCGCTGGGAGGACAGGTCTTAAGTAAAGGACAGGTTGAATTCATCAAACAGTGGATCGATAAAGGAGCCAGTAAGACCGGATCGGAAGTAGACGATGCGCTACTAAAAGATAACGTGCCCTGCCAGGCCGAGGTACAACCGCTTAGCCCGCCTGCCGCAGGAACGGGCTTTCAAATGACCATCAGCCCCTTTGATATTCCCAAGAATTTTGAGCGCGAAGTATTTGTTCGCAAAAACTCTCCTAATACCGATACGGTGTTTGTAAATCGTCTGCAAATGCGTGGCGGTAACAATAGTCATCACTTTGTGTTGTATGGATTCAGAAATCCCAACATCTTGCCTGCACTCAACGTGCTGCGCGATCTTCGTGATCCGGTCACAGGCGTCATGAACTCCTCTACCCTGCTAGAGATGCAAAACCACGTCTTTATGGGCGGTGGCACCGACGTAAATACCGATATTACCTTACCCACAGGGGTGGCCATTAAGATGGCGCCCGGTACACCGGTCGATCTCAATGCTCATTACTTTAACCGGACCAATTTTACATTGACAGGACAGAATTACCTCAATTTTTATACCGTGCCGCGCGGTGCAGTTCAATTCGAGGCAAAAACACTTGACCTGAACAATTTTGATATCAGTGTTCCCGCTAATACGCGCAGGACCTTTACTAAAAATTTTACGTTCACGACCCTCACACGTATCGTTATGCTCACCTCGCACTTTCATAAATTCGGAGAGCGATTCGTGATCAAAATTTTTGGTGGACCCCGTAACGGAGAGGTCATCTATACCAATACCAGTTGGGACCATCCACTGGTACTCTCCTATGCGACCCCTATTATTTTACAACCCGGACAAGGACTTACCTCTGAGGTAACCTACTTTAACAACTCCTCACAACCTGTGTCGTTCGGACTGACCAGCCAAGATGAAATGAACATCATCTTCGGTTATTATTACTGAGCCCGATCAACGTCGCAATTTTTAGGCCCCGCTTTCGTTCTAACGAAAAGCGTCCCTCTTGAAAAAACTGTTAAGGGCTTTAACACTAGTACTGATCTTGTTTTTTCATTATCAGGGGTGGGCCCAGCCTAAGCACAATTGGCTCAATAAAATCGAGATCGGCTTTAACAGCGGTCCTCAATTTTTTTTGGGTGATCTGGGCGGAAGCACAGGGGCCGGCACCTCTTTTGTAAAAGATATTGACTGGGAAGAGACGCGGCCCAGTGCCGGGTTTTATCTCAATATTCATCCCCTCGATTGGTTCAGCATCAGAGCCGCTGCACAAATGGGCGTGATCTCTGGTAACGACAGACATTCGCCGGCAATTTCTCAAAACGACATTTTTCGTTTTAACAGAAACCTTCACTTTCATTCTACAACACAAGAACTTTATTTGGCATTGGCCCTTTATCCCCTGCAATTGATACCGGCCAAAGCGGGTTCGCTATTGAACAGAGCTCAGCCTTATGGGCTATTGGGTGCCGGACTTTTTCACTTTAACCCCAAAGCACAAGATGTGGATGGCACGTGGGTTGCCCTTCAACCGCTTCGACTCGAAGGGCAAGGATTTGCACAGTACCCTCAAAGCAAACCATATTCACTGACGCAGTTTAACCTCAACGCTGGGATCGGAATAAAATTTTATATCACTTCTACTTGGTACATAGGAACAGAGCTGCTGTACAGAAAATTATTCAGCGATCAGATCGATAACGTCAGCGCCTCTTTTTATGTTGATCCGGCCACTTTCGACTCCTATTTGACACCGGCAGATGCGGCCAGAGCCAAGCGGCTGTACTATCAGGGCAAATATGATCTGGGGGGCATTCCGCCGCACCAAAGCACCCTGCCCCGTGGCAATTCCATGCAGCAAGATGCTTTTTTTAGCCAGACCATCCACATTGGCAAAAGGTTGTTCAGCCAGGGAGACCGTCGGCTCAAATGCCCTACCAGTTATTGATCACAAAGCAGACTCCTATCTTTGGAACATGCAAATTGCCTTTGATGCCAAACGCGCATTTCACAATGGCACCGGATTGGGGCATTACAGCCGCACGCTCATCCGATCTTTGGCCTCACATTTTCCTGAACATGACTATTGGTTGCTCAACCCCCGACCTGCCCGACATTTTACGTTAGCGGGCTCGCAGTTGCACGAAGTAGTACCCGAAAAAGCGATGCACAAAGTATTTAGCAGTCTTTGGCGCAGTCGCTGGTGTAAAGACTGGCTCATCGACAATAAGATCGACCTATATCACGGCCTAAGCCATGAGATACCTTTCGGTATCCACAAAACGGGAATCGCCACCGTAGTCACCATGCACGATCTGATTTTTGAACGCTACCCCGAGCAGTATGCAAGATTAGACAGACAGATCTATCGAAAAAAATTTCGCTACGCTTGTAAAACGGCCGATCGTATCATTGCCATCAGTGAGCAAACCAAGGCCGATCTGATCAACTTTTATGATGCCGATGAAAAGAAGATCCGAGTTTGTTATCAAAGTTGTGATCCTCGCTTCTACGAAAAGGTAAACGACAGCGAAAAAGAACGCATCCGTCAAAAATACCAGCTGCCACCCCGTTATTTTTTATCGGTAGGCTCGGTAATAGAGCGAAAGAATCTGATGCAAGTCTGCAAGGCGATGGTCTTGCTCAACGAAAAGCTAACTATACCGCTACTGGTCATCGGAAGCGGTGGCGCATACAAAAGAAAAGTACAAGACTACATTGCCAGCCAAGGATTGCAAGACCAGATCATCTTCTTATCTGATAATAAATTATTCGCACAAGATCCCGACTTTATTAGTGCGCGAGATTTTGCTGCACTTTACCAAATGGCCACTGCCTTGGTTTATCCTTCTTATTTCGAAGGGTTCGGTATTCCGGTACTAGAGGGTCTTTGCAGTAAAGTAGCGGTAATTACTTCGAACCGGTCCTGTTTACCCGAGGCGGGTGGACCGGGTGCTTTTTATGTAGATCCTGACCAGGCCGAATCGATCGCCTCGGCGCTATACACCACTGCCACCAACACAGAACAAGTACGGCAACACATCGAGCTGGGCTGGCAGTATGCGCAGCGGTTTACTGCCTTGCAAACGGCCAAAGCTGTAATGGATGTGTACGAAGAGGTAAAGCGCTGATCACTTAGACCAATGCCGCATCCAAAACCTGAGACATGTTCTTGACATAATGAAATTTTACTCCCTTAATAAAGGCTGGTTCGATCTCATCAACGTCTTTTTCGTTTTGCGCACAAAGAATGATCTCCTTTAATCCGGCGCGCTTGGCAGCCAGCACTTTTTCTTTGATTCCCCCTACGGGCAAGACCTGCCCACGCAACGTGATCTCACCTGTCATGGCCAAGAAAGGTTTTACCCTTTTGCCGGTCAAAGCAGAGGCCAGGGCCGTCATCATGGTAATACCTGCACTGGGACCGTCTTTGGGAACGGCTCCTTCAGGCACATGCACATGAATGTTCGACTTTTCAAAAATCGAAGCATCGATCTTATACTTTTTAGCATGACTTTGCAAATAGGTAAGTGCTGTGGTAGCACTCTCTTTCATCACATTGCCCAGGTTACCGGTCAGGGTCAGTACTCCCTTGCCTTCGCTTACGGTAGCTTCGATAAAAAGAATATCGCCTCCCACATAGGTCCAGGCCAGCCCTACGGCCACACCGGGTTGTTGTACGGTCTTGTAGAGGTCATTGCTGTAGCGAGACTTACCCAGAATCTTTTCGAGCAGGGCGGGACCGACCATGGGTTTTATCTTTTCTTTCATCACTAATTCCTTGGCCTCATACCGCATGAGGGCGGCCAATTGACGATCCAGCTCGCGTACGCCACTTTCTCTTGTATAATCTTGAATGATCTTCTCTAAGATCTTGTCGCTGATTCGAAGCGAACTGTTCTTTAACCCGTGCAACTCCTTTTGTCTTGGTATCAGATGTCTTTTTGCGATCTCTATTTTTTCTTCGACCGCGTAACCGCTCAAATCGATGATCTCAAGACGATCGCGCAAGGCGGGTTGCACATTTTGAATGTTATTGGCCGTAGCGATGAATAACACCTTACTCAGGTCATATTCAAGCTCGAGATAATTATCGTAAAAAGAATGATTCTGCTCGGGATCGAGCACTTCGAGCAGTGCAGAAGAAGGATCGCCTCTGAGATCGCTACCCACCTTGTCGATCTCATCGAGTATCATTACCGGATTGGAGGCGTGCACTTTTCGCAACGACTGCAAGATTCGTCCGGGCATAGCGCCAATATAAGTCTTGCGATGTCCTCTGATCTCACTTTCGTCGTGAAGCCCGCCTAAACTGAGCCGAACATATTTTCTACCCAAGGCATTTGCGATGCTTTTACCAAGCGAGGTCTTACCAATACCCGGCGGCCCCACAAAGCAAAGAATAGGACTTTTCATGTCGCCCTTTAACTTTAGCACGGCCAAATGTTCCAAGATGCGCTCCTTGATCTTGCGCATTCCGTAGTGATCTTTATCGAGCGTGGTACGCGCCTTTCGTAGGTCGTAATGATCTTGTGTGCATGTGCCCCAAGGAAGATCGAGCATTAGATCGAGGTGATTGTACACCACAGAGTAATCAGGTGTGCTGGGATGCATCCGCTCCAGCTTTTCGATTCCTCTCTTAAAGGCTTCTTTGGCTGCAGCCGGCCAATCCTTGCCTTCGGCTTTCTTCTGCATCTCCTTTATTTCTTGGGCGTTGGTATCGCCTCCCAATTCTTCTTTGATGCTCTTGAGTTGCTGTTGCAAGAAATACTCTCGCTGCTGCTTGTCGAGTTCTGTACGGGTCTTGGTCGTTACCTTGTTACGCAGCTCGGCGAACTGCAATTCTTTTTGCAGCAATTGCATTAGCAGATCGGCTCGCTGTCTAAGAGGGTCGGTCTCGAGCAGTCGTTGCTTTTCTCTGATGTCGGTATTGAGGTTACTCGATACGAAATGCACCAGAAAAGCCGGGTTTTCGATATTGCGTAATATGATGCCGGCCTCGGCGGGAATATTGGGTGAAAGCTGAATGATCTGTGCGGCGAGTTCCTTGATACTGGCCACGTAAGCATTAAAATCTTCGTCTTGCGGCGCCGCTTCTTCTGCAAGTGCTTTGATGGCGGCCTTAAAGTAAGGCTCTTCTTCAACGATCGATTCAATGCTAAAGCGAACCTTTCCCTGTATGATGATGGTGGTGCCACCATCCGGCATTTTGATCAACTTCACGATGCGGGCGATCGTTCCAATGCGCTCCAGATCGGCAACGCCCGGGTCCTCTACCGCGCTGTCCTTTTGTGCCACCACACCGATCAACTTATCGGCCTTGTAAGCATCCATAACGGCCTTGATACTTTTGTCTCTGCCTACCGTAATGGGTAAAACGACTCCCGGAAACAACACCGTGTTGCGAAGCGGAAGCAAGGCAATGGTATCGGGTACGACGATCTCTTGTCCATCCTCTTGTCCGCCCTCATTGAGCGGGATGATGGGCAAAAAGTCCATTTCTTCTTCGGGATGCAGGATCAATTTATCGACTCTCATAGTAGCTGTAATTTAGACATTCTGTCATCCCCCCGACCCGGGGTCAGAAGAAAACAATGACAGAACGCGGGATTAGCTATTGGCCAACAATCATGCCCCGCGGCTGATACCTGACAAAATGGATTGATTTAGAGCAACGTCATGCCAACAGAGAGCTGAAAACCCTGATTTTTCCACCTGGAGTCGTTGGTGAGGTCATTGATATCATTGAGCCCTATAAAATAGCGCCCGTTGATCCTGAAGATGCCTGCCTTAAGCTGAATACCCCCCAACATAGAGAAGTCGCCTTGTTTAAAGGCATTTTGTGCGTTTTGACCAAAGGAGTTGTTTCGATCGAATAGAATACCAAACTGTGGACCGGCTTGCAGCGAGATGAATCCGCCTCCCAACTTATAGTTGAGCAAAACCGGGATCGACAAATATTCCATCTTTACCGAGGCAAGACCGCTCAGCGCATTGCCAAGCAAATTATTGTAGCTGCTATCGAGCGCTGTTTGATATTGGTTGATGAGTACCTCGGGCTGAAGGGTCAATTGCTTCGATAGCTTTATCTCTGCAAAAGCACCCAACTGATAACCGTACGAAAATTCATTTTTAAAAGATTTTCCGTCTACCTTGGTTACGTTGGTACCGGCCTTTAGACCCAAATGAAATTGGGCGTTTGCCGCAATAGAAACAAAACCTGCGACTATGAGTAAAAGGAGTCTTGCTTTCATAGAGGAGAAATTTTTGGTTGGCAAACAAATATACCCAGACAAAACCCAAAGAGCGGACTACTTATTATCCACCGGGTGTTAATCTTTTGAAAATAATTCGATCAGTGTGATCTCGGGTAAAAATCCTACCCGCCCGGGATAACCGATAAAACCGAACCCGGTGTTTACGTAGAGTTTTTGTTGCCCTTGCTCGTACAACCCGGCCCACTCGTTATAAAAATATTGAACGGGGCTCCAGCGCATTCCCGGAAGTTCTACGCCAAACTGCATACCATGCGTATGACCAGACAAGGTCAGGTCAATATCGTTGTATTGCTCACACACTTCGGCTCTCCAGTGCGAAGGATCATGTGTCATCAAGATCTTAAATGAATCGGCAGCGACAGTACCATAAGCTTTTGAGAGGTTTCCGTACTTAGGAAAACGGGGTTTGGCACTCCAGTTTTCTACGCCAAGCAAGAGCAACTCTTGTTGTTCTTTTTGCAAGACCACCTGCTCGTTCAGTAGCAGCTTCCAGCCCATTTGTGCTTGCATTTGCTGTAAGGTGGCAAGATTATTTTGCTTTGCCTCAGCACTATCCCATTTTACATAATCGGCATAATCATGATTGCCCAATACCGAGTATACGCCCAGCGGTGCTTTCAGCCGGCCGAACAGATCGAGGTAAGGCGTCATTTCTGAAGCCAGATTGTTGACAAGATCACCGGTAAACAAAATGAGGTCGGGTCGCTGTGCCAGAATTTTTTCGATACCGCTTTCTACCGCAGAGCGATCGGTAAAACTTCCGGAGTGGATGTCGGAGATATGCACGATGCGTAGTCCGTTGAAAGCGGCGGGCAAGCGATCGAACTCCATTCGAACTTTTTTAACCTGGTAGCGATACCGATTGCCCATGCCGTAGGTAAGCAATCCAAATAATCCCGAGCCGGCCAGCATACCGGCCCAGCTCAGAAATGCAGAGCGGGTAATGAGGTCGGCATCGCCACTAGCGGCAGTGGAGGATTTGGTATAAAAAATTTTGATGACACCCCATTGCAACGCTCTTCTGATATCGTCGGTCAGAAAAAACACGGCAGCAAACAGCTTGGCCAAAAAAAGGCCGGCGATCAGCGCAAATACAATGGATCGCGCCAACTGGCTCGCGTTCTTGGCAAAGAGGTAGGGCAAGAATAGCAACAGCAAAAGCGAGAGGGCCGAGACCAACCAATACGAGCCATGCAACAGCAGTCTTGCCCTGGGCGTGGCGCCGGTGCTAAGATGGCGCATGACCTGAAAAACGTATACGTCTAGCAAGAACAGGAATCCTATAAAGATCCACCAAAAGGGGGCATTTCGCATGGGGAGGTAAAATTAATGGGCAAAACTTAATTTTGTCGTCTTACGCCAATCAGGCATCTTTACCACTAACATTTTCAACGTAAGGAAGTTCAGCAAACTATGGGAAGAATCATCGGGGTAGCCAATCAAAAGGGAGGGGTCGGAAAAACCACCACAGCCATCAATTTGGCTGCCAGTTTTGCCGTGCTAGAGTACAAAACACTGCTCGTTGATGCCGATCCGCAAGCCAATAGCACCACCGGTGTGGGGTTCGACCTGCACAACGTGACCCAAAGCCTGTACGACTGTATGGTAAACCAGGCCAAGGCCAAGGATGTAGTCTTAAAGACCGAGATCCCCAACTTAGACCTGATTCCCTCACATATCGATCTGGTGGGTGCAGAGATCGAAATGATCAATTATCCAAACCGCGAAACGGTACTAAAAAATTTATTGGAGGCGGTACGTGACGAATACGATTTTATCATCATCGATTGTTCTCCCTCTTTGGGGCTGATCACCGTAAACGCACTTACCGCAGCGGACTCAGTAGCTATTCCGGTGCAAGCTGAATTCTTTGCCCTCGAAGGACTGGGCAAATTACTGAACACCATCAAGATCGTACAAAGCCGACTCAACACGAATCTGGTCATCGAAGGCATCTTGATGACGATGTACGACGGACGACTCAGGTTGTGTAACCAGGTCGTAAGCGAAGTAAGACGTCATTTCGAAGACATGGTATTTACCACTATCGTACACCGCAATGCCCGGCTGGCAGAAGCACCTAGTACAGGTAAACCCGTGATTCTCTACGATGCCAATAGCAAAGGGGCCATGAACTACCTGAACTTGGCCAAAGAGATCTTGCAAAAAAATAATCTGACCCGCATCAAAAACGAAGAAAGGATCTTAGAACTCTAACTCATGAGCAACCCCAAGCAACACAAAGACCAGTTGGGCAAAGGGATTCGCTCACTGCTGCAAAGTATCGATACCGATCTCAAGACCACCGGCGGTCAGCTAAAACCATCTGTGGTAGAATCGGCTACTTCCTCTACCCGGATCGCAGTGGCCGACATTGAACCCAATCCCAAGCAACCCCGCCGTGATTTCGACGACGAGGCGCTGCAAAGTCTGGCCGCATCCATAAAACAGCACGACATCATTCAACCTGTAACCGTGGCCAAGCTGGCCGGCGGCAAGTACAGACTTATTTCGGGAGAACGCAGATGGCGAGCTGCAAAACTGGCCGGCCTCACCGACATTCCGGCTTATCAGCGTCAAGCCAACGACCAGCAATTGCTGGAGCTGGCCCTGCTAGAGAATTTGCAACGAGAAGATCTTAATGCAATAGAAGTTGCGCTCAGCTACAAGCGCATGATGGATGAATTACATTTTACCCAAGAACAGGTTGCAGACCGAATGGGTAAAGACCGCAGCACCGTAGCCAATAGTATTCGACTGCTGAAACTTCCGCCAGACATTCAGCTGTCCGTTCGAAAAGGAGAACTGAGCATGGGCCATGCAAGAGCTTTGCTGGCCATTGAATTGGTCGATCAGCAACTCTATGCCTTTAAGGAGATCATGAGCAAAGGATTGTCCGTTCGGCAAACCGAAGCCCTGGTGCAACAACTAAAAAAAGAGCAGCCTTCTGTTAAAAAAACGGCAAAATCAACAACCAGCTCTCCTTATAAGCGCATTGAAGATAAATTAGCCTCTCATTTCAGCACCCGGGTTCGCATCAAGCAAAGCAAAGAGGGCCAAGGACAGCTGATCATTGAATACTATTCACAAGAAGAATTCAATAAAATTCTCAGGCAACTGAATGCTCCGCTCGATTGATGAAGTCTTTTTTATCTTTTAGCTTTTGCAGTGTGCTTCTACTGCTTGGTCTGTATGCAAGCGGTCAAACCACCCCTCCGCCCAAGCAAAACCGCTATGATTCTGTTACAGCGGCTCATCCTCCCAAAAAAGCTGCGCTCAAATCGGCCCTTGTGCCGGGCCTCGGTCAGATCTATAACAAGAAGATCTGGAAAGTACCCATCGTGTATGGCGCCCTGGGCACTTCGGGTGCTATTTTCTTTTATAATCTCAACAATTATCAAGACACGCGCTTCGCCTATCGGGTTAAATACAATATGCGAGTAAACCGCACCGATTCGGCCCTATTTAGCCAGATAAAACCCAACTTGCAGCCTTTGCCGGAAGAGAGTCTTAAATACTACCGAAACCAATTTAGAAGAGACATCGATTACTCGGTCCTTTTTTTTATAGTACTGTGGGGACTGAACGTGGTGGATGCGGCGGTTGATGCTCACCTCAAAAGTTTTGATGTGGGCAATGACCTGAGTCTTCGCATTGCGCCGGGCTATAGCGAAACAGCCGCCACGCACGGGTTGAGCCTACGACTAACGATCGGAAAATAAAACCAGCGCAGATTCGCTTTACTTACATCCCAATACTTCGCACAACTTCGCCTCCAAAGCAGGACCCCGAAGATTTTTGGCAATGATGGTACCACTGGGATCGACCAAGAAATTATAAGGGATCCCATTGACGCGGTAGAGTCTTGCGGCTTCATTGTTCCAGAACTTAAGATCACTGACATGGGTCCAGGTAAGCTGGTCTTTTTTGATGGCCTCTAACCACTTGTTGCGTTGGTCTTCTCGGTCAAGCGAAACACCAAGCACCGTAAAGTTCTTGGCATTGAACTTTTTAAAATTATAGACCACATTGGGATTTTCTTGACGGCAAGGACCGCACCAACTGGCCCAGAAATCAACCAATACATATTTTCCTTTAAAAGAAGAAAGCGATACCATCTTTCCACTGGTGTCGGCTTGTGTAAAGTCGATGGCCTTGGAACCAACGGCTCCGATCTTTCCATCTTGTATCATGGCATTGACCTGCTGTCCAGAGGCGCTTTGACGCGCAGGAGCCTTTAGTGATTCAAAGCTTCTTTCGAGCCAGGCCATGTCGTTAAAAAATCCGTACGTAGCCGCCAGCACAAATGTGGTTACCGGCGAAGCAGGCTCTTGGCTGACCAATCCATCTATCAATTGCTGCATGGCTGCATTGGTGGCCGTATACGCTGCCATCAAACTATCGCGCAGCTTTTCGTTAGTGGCACTATTGAGCGCGGTGGCTTGTTGGTTGCGTAACTGTACAAAGGGAACGAATCCGCTTAGAAAGCGCTGAAAAATAAGATGAGAGGCACTGCCCTCCAGTTGCATGGCACCGGGGTTACCCTTAGTACCACGAATGACCATCTCTTTGCTCTCCAAGAAAAGTTCAGCGGGTTGTGACTGATCGCCCAAGAACAAAAAAACTAGCGATGGCTCCGATAAATTGCCTGTTAGTACGAATCGGTTATTAACGATACGACCCATGGCAAGTGGAGTATTCTCGCCGCTGCGAACCAACTTTGCTTCGCTGCTATCGGCAAAACCCTCTACCTGACCCGTCAATGTAAATGCAGCATTGGCCTGGGTGCGGGCCACATGAGGAAGCAGTAGCATCCAACAAGAAACAATAATGAAACGAAATAGCATGGCAGAAACTTTAGATGATAGTTTTTTCAAAGATAGGCAATCAGCGCAGCTGTTGCCGAAACTGAAGTAACGATTTGAGGTCTTTTTCGCCAGGCGCCACCTCAAATTCGGTGTTCAGATCGACACCGAAGAAATCAGGATGATCGATGCCTCTGATCATCGAAGCCTTAGTGGCATCGATACCCCCTGCAATAAAAAAAGGTTTTTCGATGCGAGCCTTCTTTAGCAAAGAAACGGAGAGCGGCGTGCCATACAGCCCATTGCCAGCGCCCAACGCTCCGCTAAAGAGATAATAATCACAAACCGCATCGTACGGAGCCACCAGTTCATCGATAGAACTTGTATCGTCTTGTAAATAAAAAGATTTGATGACCTCTACTTCAGTGCTCAGATCGTCGCAGAGCGAAGCACTCTCCTGCCCTACCAACTGCACCACATCGAGTTTGTATGCATCGATTATATCGAGCGCGTCACTGAGAGAGGGATCCCTTAGGATTCCCACTTTTTTTACGTCGAAGTCTGCTTTACTGATCTCTGCAGCCGACAACGTATTGCCTGCATACCAGGGAGAATCGGGAATAAAGACCATACCTGCCATATCGATCTCGAGACCATCGAGTTGTTGTAATTGTTTGAACGTGGTTATGCCACAGACTTTGATATTCATGATAATCGCTTTAGGATTGACTCGGCAAATATCGAGCTTTCATCATCAAAACACTGACCTGTTTTTTACGCCCTCTTCTTCTGCTTAGCGCCTGTTTTGCCTTATCTTTCTGGTTCCAAAATTATTGAACCATGCAAACAGGGATCCGCTTTTTTACAACACTTCTTTTGGTATTAATCACTTTTTTACACGCTACTGCGCAACAGAGCGGCGGCTATAAACTTCCTCCAACCGATGTGGCCGACATGCTACTAGCCAAACGCCCGGCCAGCGTAAGCATCGACAACAAAGGAGAATGGATGTTGCTGAGCGAGTCCAACAGTTACGCTGAAATGGAAGAGCTCGCCGCCCCCGAGCTAAAGATCGCCGGACTGAGGATCAATCCCCGCAACGCCGGACCCAGCAGACAAAATCTTGTACACACATTGAAACTTCGCAATACGCTCACCAAAAAAGAATACGCGATCAGCGGATTGCCTCAGCCGCTAAAGGCCACTGCAATAAGCTGGAGCCCCGATCAAAAAAAGATCGCCATGCTGCAGATGGGAGAAGACCGCATCGATCTTTATGTGGTTAATGTGGCACAGCAAAAGGCCGTGCGAATCAATCGTACTGCCATCAATGCCGTATTGAACAGGTACCAGTGGAAAGATGACAATACCTTACTCTACTTTACCTGTACCCAGCCCCTCTCGGCCGCTCCTGCCAAACCCGCTGTGCCTGCCGGCCCTGCCATTCAAGAAAATAGTGGTAAGGCGAGCCCGCGACCAACGTTTCAAGACCTGATCAAATCGCCCCACGACGAGGCATTGTTTGCTTTTTATGCACTCTCGCAATTGGTCAGTAATACTGCGGGCCAGGAGACGCGGCTGGGAAGCCCCGCCCTCTATAAAAGCCTGAGCGTATCACCCGATAAAAAATATTTTTTACAAGAGATCATCGTACCACCCTTTTCGTATACGGTGCCTGCCTCGGGATTTGCCTCGCGCGTGGTCATCACCGATGCCAACGGAAAACTTATTTCGGAGTTGGCTGCGCTGCCCTCTGCAGAGACCGCACCGGGTGGAAACGACAATGTACAAAACGTACCCCGCAGTTTCGACTGGAGAGATGATGAGGCGGCAACGATCACCTGGTGCGAACCGCTCGACGGTGGACTCATCAAGAATGAGGCCGCCTATCGTGATGCTGTCTATGCATTGAGTGCACCGTTCACCGCGCCCAAGAAAAAACTTTTTTCGACCAAGATGCGCTACGGCAGCACGATATGGGGCAATGAAGGTCTTGCACTCGTTACCGAGGGGCTGCGTTCCAAACAGGTAACGGCCCTGAACCGCTTTAACCCTATCACAGAAGATCTGGAAAGGATCCTGACCAGAAACAGCACCAATGCCTATGCCAACCCGGGCAATCCGCTAACAAGACAAAACGAATTTGGCAAACAAGTACTGTGGACCATCGACAAGGGCAATAAAGTGTTGATGATTAACAATGCCGGCAGCTCTCCAAAAGGCGATCTGCCCTTTTTACTTTCGTTCGATGTTCACACCAAAAAAACAGATACGCTGTGGCGCTGCAAAGAAGGAACTTATGAGACCATCGTAAAGGTGCTCGATGCAGAAAAAGGAGTATTGATCACACAACGAGAGAGCGAAAAAGAAGTACCGAACTATTATCGAACCAGACTTTCTGTGCCCGGCAGCAGCGAGGCGTTGACCCAGTTTGCCAATCCCTACCCGGCCATGCAAGGAGTGCGTAAACAAAAGATATTCTATAAACGCTCCGACGGCATTACGCTTACGGGCGAGTTGTATTTGCCCAAAGGCTACGACGCCGGCCGAGACGGAAAATTACCGGTGCTGATCTGGGCCTATCCGGCAGAATACAATTCAGCAGCCGACGCGGCGCAGATCAGAGGCAGCGAACACCGCTTTACCTATTTGAACGGAGGCTCACCCGTATTCTACGTAACCCAAGGTTATGCGGTGCTCAATAATGCCGAAATGCCCATCGTAGCCACATCGCCAGAGAGCAAACCCAATGATAATTTCATAGAACAACTTACGTTGAATGCGAGTGCCGCCATTAATGCCCTCGACTCGATGGGCGTCGGCGATCCGGCTCGCGTGGCCGTAGGCGGTCACAGCTACGGCGCTTTTATGACGGCCAATTTGCTGGCCCATACAAAATTGTTCAAAGCAGGCATTGCCAGAAGTGGAGCTTATAACCGTACGCTGACCCCCTTTGGGTTTCAAAACGAAGATCGCAGCTATTGGGAAGCTTCAGATCTCTATAACCGCATGAGCCCATTCAGCTATGCCAACCAGATCAAAACGCCCATCTTGCTCATTCATGGCGAGATGGACAACAACACCGGCACGTTCCCCATACAAAGTGAGCGCATGTACAATGCCATCAAAGGCCATGGCGGAACGGCCCGGTACGTGAGTCTGCCCTATGAATCGCACGGCTATGCGGGTAAAGAAAATCTGCTGCATGTACTGGCCGAGCAGTTCGACTGGCTCGAAAAGTTTGTTAAAAACCCGCCAACGACCCCAGCAGAGAAAAAAGGGTTTTGAGCACTTGTTCTGGCTATGACCGCCCTCGTGATTGCTGCTAAAAATCCTTAATTTTGCAGCTGATCCAAACCTGTTAAACCGCTTGTTATGGCCGACCTTTTTGAAAGACTACTCAAGAATGCTGGACCCCTTGGGCAACACCGCGAAAGAGCACATGGCTACTTTGCCTTTCCCAAGTTAGAAGGAGAGATCAGCAGCCGCATGAAGTTTCGTGGAAAAGACATGATCGTATGGAGTCTCAACAATTACCTGGGGCTGGCCAACCACCCCGAGGTGCGCAAGGCCGATGCCGATGCGGCCGCACAATACGGATTGGCATACCCTATGGGGGCGCGAATGATGAGCGGAAACAGCAACCACCACGAACAACTCGAAGCAGAACTGGCCGCCTTTGAACAAAAAGAGGATGCCATTTTACTCAACTTCGGCTACCAGGGAATGGTGAGCGTGATCGATGTACTGTGCGGACGCCACGACGTAATTGTGTACGATGCCGAAAGCCATGCTTGCATCATAGACGGATTAAGACTGCATCCGGGTCATCGTTATGTCTTCAAGCATAACGATGTTGAAGATTGCGAAAAACAATTACAGCGCGCTACTGCGCTGATCGAAAAACAAAAAACAGGAGGGATCCTCGTTATCACCGAAGGCGTATTTGGTATGGCAGGCGATCAGGGAAGACTCAAAGAGATCGCCGCCCTCAAAGAAAAATACCAGTTCAGATTATTGGTCGATGATGCGCACGGTTTTGGCACGTTGGGTAAGACCGGTGCCGGTGCCGGCGAAGAGCAAGGAGTGCAAGACAAGATCGATATCTACTTTTCTACCTTCGCCAAATCGATGGCCAGTATCGGTGCCTTTGTGGCAGGCGATAAGCCCGTGGTAGATTATATCCGCTACAACATCCGTTCGCAGATATTTGCCAAGAGCCTTCCCATGCCACTGGTGTTGGGAAATCTTAAGCGGCTGTCATTGCTTCGTAACCATCCCGAGCTAAAAGAAAAGCTCTGGAGCAATGCCCGCAAACTGCAACAAGGTCTCAAGGACCGTGGGTTCGATATTGGCAAGACCGATTCGGTGGTTACCCCGGTGTATATGAAGGGCGGCGTCGAAGAAGCTACTGCCATGGTCATGGACCTGCGAGAGAACTATGGCGTATTCGCCTCCATTGTCGTTTATCCTGTTATTCCTAAAGGTCATATCATTTACAGACTGATCCCCTCGGCGGTGCATACCGACGAAGACATCCGTCTAACGCTCGAAGCCTTTACAGAAACAAAGGTCAAGCTCGATGCGGGCGCCTACAAGGTGGAAGCTATTCCCGATATGGCAGAAAAAAAATAAATCAACATGCGACTGCTGTTCCTCTTTTTACTGCTCCCGGCCCTGGGCTGGAGCCAGACAAAAACCATTACGCTCGAAGATGTTTTTAAAAAGGGGACTTTCAGGACAGATCCTGTGGCGGCCTCTTTCGCAGAGAACCAGCCGGCCGCTCCTGCCATCAACTGGGATCGCTTTACCGATGCACAAGGCAAGAAGATCGGCAGACCCGACGAGGTGATCGCCTGCGAGACAAAATCGAACTTATACTTGCTTAAGACCAAGACGGAGTCCATTTACAGACGTTCTTCGAAGTCATTACTCTATTTGGCCAACAGCACCGACTCGTCGCTGCTGCCCATTGGCGGAGAGACCAAACTGTTGCATCCCCAGTTCTCGCCCGACGGCAGTTACATATCGTATGTGCAGAACAACAACGTGATCCTATACCACATACCCTCTGCCACCTATATTCCCGTTACCAACGATGGCAAATGGAATTTCGTGATCAACGGCAACTGTGATTGGGTCTACGAAGAAGAGTTTGAATTTAGTCGCGCTTATGAGTGGAGCCCCAAGGGAAACTACCTTGCCTACTACCGCTTCGACGAGTCGGGTGTAAAGGAATTCAACATGACGATGTACGATAACGCACACAACAGTGACTATCGTTATAAATATCCCAAGGCAGGAGACGACAACTCGGTAGTCGACATATTCATCTATGACGTAAAAAAGGCCGCTCGCGTAAAAGCGCAGTACGAACAGGGCGACATCTATATTCCTCGTATCAAATGGACCACCGACGATCGACAGCTGGTGGTTTTTTGGATGAACAGACATCAAAACGACCTGAAACTACTCAGTACCGATGCCGTAACGGGTAACAGCCAAGTGCTCTACCAAGAAAAAAATAAATACTTCGTAGAGATCAATGACGACTGGTGGTTCTTAAAAGATGGCAAGCAGTATCTTTTTACCAGTGAAATGAACGGATATCGCCATTTGTACCTGTACAGCATGGATGGCAAAATAAAAACACAACTTACCCGCGGTGCGTATGAAATTACGGAAGTAAACGGTGTCGACGAGGTCAACAAACGGATCTACTATACCATGGCTTGGCCTCGCCCCATGGACAGAAACTTGTTCGTTACCGATTTTAACGGAGAAAAGACCTATGCACTCACACAAGGGGAAGGATGGAACAGGGCCTCGTTCAACGATGCGTTCACTAAATTTATTCTCTACTATTCCAACATCAATACGCCGCAGACCGTTTCGTTGCATCAAGTAGTGGTCGACAAGAAAAAGGGCATCAGTGCCGTGCAGGAAAAGATCTTTGGAGAAAGCCCTAAGCTAAAGGCAACCTTGCGCGAATATGGTTTTGGGGCCGCCGAGTTCATCAGACTTCCCAATTCAAAAGGCGATACGCTCAATGGCTGGATGTTGAAGCCCGCCGGCTTTGACCCCACAAAAAAATATCCGGTGCTGTTTTGCAACTATGGCGGACCCGGGTCGCAACAAGTCGCCAACCGCTTTGGAGCGGTCAGCAATTGGCACCAACTACTGGCACAAAAAGGATTTATTGTAGTAAGCGTAGACAATACCGGAACAGGCTACCGGGGAGAGGAATTCAAGAAAAAAACCTATCTGCAACTAGGTAAGCTTGAAATCGAAGACCAGATCGATGCGGCCAAGGTGTTGGGACAACTACCCTTTGTAGACAAGAACAAGATCGGACATTGGGGATGGAGTTACGGAGGATTCATGAGCTCATTGGCCATCACCAAAGGCGCCGGCGTGTTCAGTGCTGCCGTAGCCGTTGCACCCGTTACCAGCTGGCGCTTTTACAATAACATCTATACTGAGCGGTACATGCGCACACCCAAAGAGAATCCTGGTGGATACGACGATAACTCTCCCATCAACCATACCGATAAGATAAAAGGAAAGTACCTGATTATTCATGGTACGGCCGATGATAATGTTCATTTTCAAAATGCCACGCAAATGATCAGCGCACTGGTCAAGAGCAATATTGATTTTGAAAGTGCCTACTACCCCAACAAGAACCACGGCATCAGCGGAATGGCAGACAATACCACCTTCCATTTATGGAGCAAGAAAACAAAATGGGTGCTGCAGGTATTGGGAAATGAAAATACCCTTCAGTAAAAAAAGAACCCCCGATAAATATCGGGGGGCCCTAATCATAGACCATTAACCATTAAACCTTATCCTATGAAAATTCGAGTCGAATCTCGAAAAAAATCAGGAGGTTTAGGGGCCGTAGTACGATAATTTCCAGAAAATAAGGGTAAACAACTACAAGTTTCGAGTAGGAATCTACCTGCCATGAACCAATTGTCCTTTAATTAGTTATTCAGTAATGAGAAGGATATTGCTTTGCATCACCGGAGCCAGCGGCTCAATATATGCTCAAAGTTTACTGCAAAAACTGACCCAGGCCCGTTCAGAGTGGGAGCAACTGGCCGTGGTCATGACGGGCAACGCCAAAGAGGTTTGGAATACCGAACTAGAGCCCGACAGCTGGAAGCAATTTGATGTAAGGCACTACGATACCAACGACTTTTCGGCCCCCTTTGCCTCGGGCTCGGGGCAATACGACACGATGATAGTGATCCCCTGTTCGATGGGTACCCTGGGCCGGATCGCTACCGGTGTTTCGAACGATCTGATCACCCGCGCAGCCGATGTGGTATTAAAAGAAAGAAGAAAGCTTATTTGCGTGGTAAGAGAGACGCCCTACAACCTGATCCATATTCGCAACATGGAAACCATCACACTGGCCGGTGGCATCATTTGCCCCGCCACACCCTCTTTTTATAGTAAGCCAGCTACGCTGCAAGAAGTAGCCGCCACCGTTACGGACCGGGTCATGGACCTGGCCGGGCTTTCGGTAAAAACGTATCGCTGGGGCCAATCCTCTTAAGAGACCAGCAGGTTTCGAGCGATCGCTAGCGGCACAAACTCACTAAGCTTTTCCCAATGCCTGGCTGCGGATCACATTGAGCGCACCACCCGCCTTGAACCATTCGATCTGTTGTTGATTGTACGAATGATTTGCCTCGATGGTATGAGTGCTTCCGTCTGCATGATGCAACACAAGTTGCAACGACTTGCCGGGAGTAAATGAAGTTAGCCCGATCACATCGATGCTATCATCCTCTTGCACCAGATTATAGTCTTCTTTATTGGCAAAAGTGAGAGCCAGCATACCTTGCTTTTTTAGATTGGTCTCGTGAATCCGGGCAAAGGATTTTACCATGACCACGCGCACGCCTAAATGACGAGGCTCCATGGCAGCATGCTCGCGAGAAGAACCTTCTCCATAGTTTTCGTCGCCGATCACGATGGTGCCGATACCGGCAGCCTTATAGGCGCGCTGGGTAGCAGGCACCGGACCATATTCACCCGTAAGCTGATTCTTTACACTGTCGGTCTTCTCATTATAATAATTGACCGCGCCAATGAGCATGTTATTGCTGATATTGTCGAGGTGCCCTCTGAACTTAAGCCAGGGCCCCGCCATTGAGATATGATCTGTCGTACATTTTCCTTTGGCCTTGATCAACAAACGAAGACCTTTCAGATCGGCTCCCTCCCAAGCAGCAAAGGGATACAATAATTGCAGACGCTTGCTGTCTGATTTTACATCGACCACCACCTTGCTTCCATCGGCGGCAGGAGCCTGGTATCCGGCATCCTCTACAGCAAAACCCTCGGTGGGCAGTTCATCGCCCACGGGAGGATCGAGTTTGACCTGCTCTCCCTTTTCGTTGGTGAGCGTATCGGTAAGCGGATTAAATGTAAGATCTCCTGCAATGGCCAGTGCAGTGACCAGCTCGGGGCTGGCCACAAAGGCAAGTGTATTGGGATTGCCATCGGCGCGCTTGGCAAAATTTCGATTGAACGAATGAACGATGGTGTTGCGCTCTTGCTTATCGGCACCCATGCGGTCCCACATACCGATGCAGGGACCACAGGCGTTGGCAAAAACGGTGGCACCGATTTGCGAAAAGGTGTCGAGAAAGCCGTCTCGTTCTATGGTGTAACGAACTTGCTCGCTACCGGGTGTGATCGTAAACTCCGCTTTTGTCTTGAGTCCTTTTTGCGCCACCTGGCGGGCCAGACTCACGGCACGACTAATATCCTCATAAGAAGAGTTGGTACAGCTTCCGATCAATCCTACTTCCACTTTAGTGGGCCAATTATTTTTGGCAGCCGCTTCTTTCATTTGCGAAACAGGCGTTGCAAGATCGGGGGTAAAGGGTCCGTTCAGGTGAGGCTCCAGCTCACTGAGGTTGATCTCAATAACGCGATCGAAATATTTTTCGGGATGGGCATATACCTCGGGATCGCCGGTCAAATGTTCTTTGATCTGATCGGCAGCAGCGGCCACCTCTGCTCTTCCGGTCGCTTTCAGGTAACGACTCATGCTCTCGTCATACCCGAACGTAGAAGTGGTGGCCCCGATCTCGGCACCCATGTTACAAATGGTACCCTTACCCGTACAGCTCATAGAGGTAGCACCTTCTCCAAAGTATTCCACAATGGCATTGGTGCCACCTTTTACAGTCAAGATGCCGGCCACTTTCAAGATCACATCCTTGGGTGAGGTCCAGCCATTCAGTTTTCCTGTTAATTTGATACCGATCAGTTTTGGCATCAACAACTCCCAACTCAATCCTGCCATCACATCACAGGCATCCGCTCCGCCTACTCCAATGGCGACCATACCAAGTCCTCCGGCATTGACGGTATGCGAGTCGGTACCGATCATCATCCCACCGGGAAACGCATAGTTCTCGAGCACTACTTGGTGAATGATACCGGCACCGGGTTTCCAGAATCCGATCCCGTATTTATTGGAGATAGAAGATAAAAAATTATACACCTCTTCGTTATCGGCTACCGCCTTGCTCAGGTCGGCCTTTCCCTCTTGCTTGGCCACGATCAGATGATCGCAGTGCACCGTAGAGGGAACCGCAACTTTCTTTCTGCCGGTGGTATCGAATTGCAACAACGCCATCTGGGCAGTGGCATCTTGCATGGCCACACGATCGGGCGCAAAATCCACATAGTCTTTTCCTCTTGCGTAATCGCTGATGGATACCCCTTTCCACAAATGGCTGTACAGAATTTTTTCGCTTAAGGTAAGCGGTCTTCCGAGGGCTTGACGGGCGGCAGCCACCCGCGCGGGCATGTTGGCATACAATTGTTTGATGAGGTCGAGATCAAATACCATAACGAGTAGTTGTTTGAAATAATAAAAAAAGACGCTTGCTGCGCGGCAAAATTACGAAAGTCGAGGCTTGTTAAGAAATGACAATTCCCCTAACTTAGAGCCAGCCTTGCGCTATGAATAAGTTAAAATCGTTCGTTGAATGGAATGCCTTTGGGGTCTGTACCGCCATCGGTACC
>Ga0208598_1000088_pt1 | contig 32696 bp, 31 predicted proteins | sample LakMenEpi22Jun12_FD_150726 | JGI IMG/M metagenome (GOLD analysis project Ga0208598, IMG submission 150726) | Freshwater microbial communities from Lake Mendota, WI - 22JUN2012 deep hole epilimnion (SPAdes) | ecosystem: Environmental > Aquatic > Freshwater > Lake > Epilimnion/Euphotic zone ... | reverse complement strand
ACTGAATGCCCTAGGGCCACTGCCGGTAATGCTCTCCCATGGCAAAGAGATTAATTTTGAAGATCCAAAAGAGGATGATGTTTTTGGGATAGGAAGCGCAGCTGATATATCTTGGAAAGGCCTACTTGATATGTCTACCTGCACTGAGTGCGGCAGATGCCAATCTCAATGCCCAGCCTGGCACACTGAAAAACCACTATCGCCAAAGCTTTTGATTATGGCGATGCGAGATCACGCTTTAACCAAGGTTGGAACAGAGGCAGCAGCTACTACCAAGATTGTTGGAAATGCACATGAGAATGCAATCTCATTAGATGTCTTATGGTCCTGCACAACCTGTGGCGCCTGTGTTGAGGAGTGTCCAGTTGATATTGAACATGTTGATCACATTGTTAATATGAGAAGGTTTCAAGTTTTGGTGGAATCTGAGTTTCCAACTGAGTTAGGTAACACCTTCCGTAATTTAGAAAAGGCTGGCAATCCATGGGGAGCAAATCGAGCAGATCGAGATGCTTGGATTAAAGAGGTTGATTTTCCAATCACCGTAATTGAATCTGTTATTCCAGAGGATGTTGAGTATCTATTCTGGGTTGGCTGCGCAGGTGCCTATGAAGAGCGGGCTAAGAAAACTACCAAGGCTGTGGCAGAGCTGTTATATATGTCAGGAGTTACATTTGGCGTACTAGGAAAGAAAGAGACCTGTACTGGAGATCCAGCCCGTAGAAGTGGTAATGAATTTTTATATCAGATTTTATCTAGAGAAAATATTGAAACTCTGCAAGAAACATTTGGCACTCGAGGAGTTAAAAAAGTGGTTGTTACCTGTCCGCACTGCTTTACAACTATTGGCCGAGATTACAAACAACAAGGCTTTGAATTACAGATGGTTCACCATACGCAATTATTAAATCAATTAGTTAAAGAGGGAAGATTAAAACCAATTGCACCAGCTGCTGCGGATGCTAAAAAACTTACCTATCATGATCCTTGTTATTTAGGCCGGCACAATCAAATCTATGAACCACCCCGGGAGTTATTGGAATCTGCTGGAGTTGAGGTAAGTGAGATGCCTAGAAACCAAGAGCGATCATTTTGTTGTGGCGCAGGTGGTGGGCGAATGTGGATGGAGGAAAAAATTGGTTCTCGAATCAATTTAAACCGGGTAGATGAGGCGATTGCCACCGGGGCTGAAGAGGTGGCAGTAGGTTGCCCATTTTGCCGGGTGATGATCTCAGATGGCATGGTGGCCAAAGAGAGCTCCGTTGAGGTGCTTGATGTTGCTCAAATTATGCTCAGAAGTGTCAAAAGATCAGGTTAAAACCCATTACTTTCTCAGGAAGTACTCAGGATAGTAGATAATCATCTACCTTACGAGGTGATGCCAAATGACCGCTCTTAAAGAAAGAGTTGAAAAAGCTAGCAGCAATGCTGATGGGTTAAATCAAAATACCCAACGCATTTTAGTAGTCGATGATGAAAACAGTATTAGTGAGCTTATTGCCACCAGTTTAAAGTTTGTTGGCTTTGATGTTCGCACCGCTGCCTCTGGCGCACAAGCTCTACAAATTGCCGAAGAGTTTAAACCTCACGCACTTATTCTTGATGTGATGTTGCCTGATCAAAATGGATTTGAAGTATGCCGGCAGATAAGAAGTGAAGGACACAATATTGGCGTTTTGTTTTTAACTGCCAAAGATTCAGTTGAGGACAAGATTGCCGGCTTAACTATTGGTGGCGATGATTATGTAACTAAGCCATTCTCATTAGAGGAGTTAGTTGCCAGACTTCGCGCCTTACTTCGCAGAACTGGCGCCACTGAGGTTTTAGCTGATGATGAAAAAATTAGATTTGCCGATCTTGAATTAGATGAGGCAACTCATGAAGTAAAGCGAGCTGGCAAGATGGTTGATCTCTCCCCTACTGAGTTTTTACTTCTTCGCTACCTAATGATTAATGCCGACCGGGTAGTTAGTAAGTCACAAATTTTAGATCATGTTTGGCAGTATGACTTTAGAGGAGATATGGGAATTGTGGAGACATATGTTTCCTACCTGCGCAAAAAGATTGATATCTTCCAACCACCTCTTATACACACTGTTCGTGGAGTGGGATACCGCCTAAGGTTGCCAGCAAGTAAGTAATTGATCACAATTACCTAATGAACTCTCCGCTAAGCCGGGTGCGTACTCCGCTGTCGCTATGGAGTTTGCGTAACCGACTTATTCTGGCGGCGGTTTTCTTAGCAAGTTTGGCAATTATTGCCTCTGATTTTGCTGCTAATACCGCACTTCGTTCCTACCTAATTTCGCAGGTAGATAACCAATTATTTAGTATTTCATCTGGCTCCCTTGAGCGATTAGATCGAGCTGGTATTGCGCCACAAAGTGAGTTTGAAGAGAGCCGCTCACCATTTAGAGTTTTACAACCAATCCGGGGCGTACCGACCTCAACCTCACTGACTTTATTAGATCGAGAGGGAAATTTAATTGGTCAAGTAGGTGGTGAATTAGCTGGCCAAAATTTTGGTGTTACTGGTTTGAAGGTTTCACAAGTTGAAAGGTATGGGAATAAACCTTTCACCATTGAGGGCGAAGGTCGTAATCCAGATGTTAGGGCTTTAGCTTTAGTGCTACCAACTGGCATGGGAAGTGTGATTGCTGCTAACTCACTGGAGGAGGTAGATAAAACTTTAAGCCAACTTAGATTTTTATTTTTCTTCCTGGGTTTAATTGCTATCTTTTTAACTGCCTTAGTCTCTAGATGGATTATTGCCATTAGTTTGCGCCCACTAGATAAGGTAGAGGAGACAGCAGAGGCGATTGCAGCTGGTGATCTTTCGGCACGTTTGCCAGCGGCAAAGCCAGATACTGAGGTTGGCCGATTAACTACCTCACTAAATATGATGTTAAGTCGAATTGAACAATCATTTTCTGTCAGGGTAGAAAGTGAAAACAAGTTACGAAGATTTGTAGCTGATGCCTCTCATGAACTTCGCACCCCACTTACTGCAATTAGAGGCTTTGCCGAATTACATCGCCAGGGAGCAGTCTCGGGGGAGGAAAAAACCAAAGAATTAATTTCTCGAATTGAGGGTGAATCAATTCGAATGAGTAGTTTGGTGGAGGATTTATTGCTGCTAGCTAGATTAGATCAAGCCCGGGAATTAGATTTTGAACCAGTTGATTTAAATACCTTAATAGGCGAGGTAGTGGCATCGGCAAAGGCTGCTGGCCCTGATCATCCAATTGAGTTAAATCTGCCGCCGGAGGAGTTATTTGTATTAGGTGATTCTCGCCGAATTCATCAAGTAGTGGCTAATTTGTTAGCTAATGCCCGTACCCATACACCACTTGGCACAAAGATAAATGTTACTGCCCGGCAAACTTTAGCTGAGGTAATTATTGAGGTGGCAGATAATGGACCTGGTTTATCTAAGAGTGATCAGGAGAGAATTTTTGAAAGATTTTTTAGAGCAGATCCAGCCCGAGTAAGAAATAGTGGTGAAGGAAGTGGGCTTGGCTTATCAATTGTAGATGCGGTGATGAAGGCTCATGGTGGATATGTTTCGGTAAAATCTGAGTTAGATAAAGGTGCCACCTTTACACTTCACTTTTTAAATAAAGAGTAATTACTCAATCTTGCTTTGGTGAAAATTTAAATAAGATTTTGATGGTGTTGGTCCGCGCTGGCCTTGATATCTAGAGCCATAGAGCGCTGAACCGTATGGGTGCTCAGCAGAAGAAGATAATTTAATTAAACAAAGTTGGCCAATTTTCATACCTGGAAATAATTTAACTGGCAGATTTGCCACATTAGATAACTCCAAAGTTATGTGTCCTGAAAAACCTGGGTCAATAAAGCCAGCGGTGGAGTGAGTTAACAATCCCAATCTACCGAGTGAGGATTTACCCTCTAATCTGCCAGCAATATCATCGGGCAAAGTTATAACCTCATAGGTGCTAGCTAATACAAACTCACCTGGGTGCAAAATAAAATGTTCATCAGCTGCAACTGCTACCTCGCGGGTTAAATCTGGTTGTTCAATTGATGGATCAATTACCGAGTACTTATGATTTTCAAAGACTCTAAAAAAACGATCCAGGCGAACATCAACACTTGATGGCTGAATCATGGAATCGGTAAATGGCTCAACCTTTACCCGGCCAGATGAAATCTCAACCTTAATATCTCGATCACTTAGCAACACAATGAGCGACCCTACCCTTAAAGTTATCCAATCGTTAGGAAAACCTACTGGCGGGTATTGATTAAGTTACCGGTCAGTAGCATGCTTATCCCATGGGACATTACATAGCTAATCTGCGGGATATTGAGTTTTGCCTTTTTGATCTATTAGAGCGCGATTCAATTTTAGGAAAAGGAATCTATAAAGATTTAGATCGCGAGACTGCAATGGGCATGCTCGAAGAGGTTAAGCGCATGGCCGAAAATGATTTAGCTGCCAGCTTTGTTGATAGTGATCGAAAGGGCGTGGATTTTAATTCTGCTACTGGCGATGTTAAGTTGCCAGAGTCATTTAAAAAATCTTATAAAACATTTATTGATAATGAGTGGTGGCGCATTGATGCCCCAGTTGAATTAGGCGGTACTGCAATTCCACCATCAATTAGGTGGGCAATTGCTGAAATGGTTTTAGGTTCTAATCCATCAATTCATATTTACGCCTCCGGTACTGCATTTGCACATGTGGCATATGTATATGGCACTGAAGAGCAAAAGAAGATTGCAAAATTAATGGTAGATAAGCAATGGGGAGCAACCATGATGCTTACTGAGCCAGATGCGGGCAGTGATGTTGGTGCTGGTAGATCAAAGGCGGTTAAGCAAGCAGATGGTACTTGGCACATTACCGGCACAAAAAGATTTATTACCTCCGGTGACTCTGATTTAACTGAAAACATTATTCACTTTGTACTAGCTCGCCCAGAGGGTGGAGTTGCCGGTACTAAAGGTTTAGATCTTTATATGATTCCTAAATTTATGTTTGATTTTAATACGGGTGAGTTAGGTAAGCGCAATGGAGTTTATGTAACCAAGATTGAAGACAAGATGGGATTAAATGTCTCTGCTACCTGTGAGATGAACCTAGGTGAAAAGGAGCCAGCGGTTGGCTACCTATTAGGTGAAGTTCATGATGGTATTGCGCAGATGTTTAAAGTTATTGAGTACGCCCGCATGATGGTGGGAACCAAAGCAATTGCCACACTTAGTGCTGGCTACCAACAAGCTCTTGCTTACGCTAAAACTAGAGTTCAAGGGCCAGATTTAATAAAGGCTAAAGATAAAAACTCTCCTAGAGTTGAAATTATTAAGCACCCTGATGTGCGCAGATCTTTAATGGTGCAAAAGTCATACTCTGAAGGTATGCGAGCGCTAGTTCTTTATACCGCTTCAATTCAAGATGCTTATGCCTTAGCGGTTGCAGAGGGAGCTGATCCAGAGAAGATTGAGGATTACCATCTAGTAAATGATTTACTCCTGCCTATTGTTAAAGGTTATGGCAGTGAAAAGTCATACACATTACTTGGTACTGAATCCTTACAAACCTTTGGTGGTTCAGGCTTTACTACCGATTGGCCACTTGAGCAGTATGTGCGAGATGCCAAGATCGACACCCTTTATGAAGGCACTACTGCAATTCAAGGATTAGATTTCTTCTTCCGTAAAATTGTTCGAGATCGCGGTCGATCAATCACAATTTTAGGTAAAGAGATTGCAAAGTTTGCTGCTACCGGTGGAGCTTTGGCAGAAGAAAAGAAGGCATTGCTAAAAGCATTAGAGGATGTCCAGGCGATGATCGGCCATATGGTCGGAGTTGCTATGCAATCTCAAGAAGATCCTAAAGAGGTTTATAAGGTTGGTTTAAATACCTCAAGATTATTAATGGCAGCAGGTGAGTTAATTATTGCTTGGTTGCTCCTTCGCCAAGCAGATATTGCACAAAGTAAATTAGCAACTGCTGGTAAAGATACCGACTTTTATGCAGGCAAAATTGCATCTGCTAAATTCTTTGTTCGTTCAGTTTTGCCACATATCTCAGTAGAGCGAGCGGTAGTTGAATCTGAGACTGGTGAAATCATGGATATTGCAGAGGCTGCCTTTTAGTTAAAACCTGCACTTAATGTAGGGTTGCGGGCGTGAAACATCGCGCCGAATTCATCTTAATCACAGCTGCTATGGGCTTTGCGTTAGGTGGAATTGCTGCCAAGGTACTTCGCGAAGCAAATATGGATGCTTTCAGATTAACCCAGATTAGAACTAGTAGTGCTGCAATCATCTTGCTCGCCTTTGTTTTATTAAGAAATAGATCCCAAATGAAGGCTACAAAAAGTGAGATAAAAGATTTAATTATTTTCGGCATTATTGGAATTGCAGCTGTTACCTCATTTTATTTCTTTGCTATTAAGTACCTATATGTTTCAGTTGCACTAATTATTGAATTTACCGCACCGATTTGGATTGTGCTGTATTTAAGATTTATCAAGAAAAAAAGTGTGCCAACTTCTATGTGGTGGGGAATTGCCTTTGCTTTCTCTGGTTTGCTGCTGATTTCGCAAATCTGGAGTGGCTCATCCCTTCACCCACTTGGTGTGTTTGTCGCATTTTTAGATGCGCTAGCTCTTGCCCTTTACTTTATTTTTGCCGATCGACTCTCCCAAACTCGAACCTCACTTTCCCTAATTACTTGGGGAATGTCGGTGGCAGCAATTTTTTGGGCGTTAATTTTGCCGTGGTGGAACTTCCCATTTGAGTTCTTAACCAACACCTACTCACTACAAGGTGAGCTATCTAATTACACAGCCCCTGGTTGGGCCTTAATACTTTGGATTGTAGTAATTGGCACAGTTATTCCATACCTACTTACAGTTACCGCTATCAGGGAGTTATCAGCCAGCACTAGTAGTGTTATTGGCATGATCGAACCAATATTTGCCGGTGTAATCGCTTGGTGGTTATTAAGTGAGGCCTTTACTACCATTCAACTTATAGGTTGCGCAGTAGTGTTATTTGGTATCTATTTAGCGGATAAGGCAAGAAATATGGCGAGCAAATCATGAGTAATTTTGATGATCTATTTGAGGCAAATAAAGAGTTTATAAAAGAGTTTAAATCCCAAGATTTAACAGGACAGGCTAAAAAAGGGTTAGCAATAGTTACCTGCATGGACTCTCGAATTGATCCACTTAAAATTGTTGGTATGAAGGCTGGAGATGCCAAAATATTGCGTAATGCTGGAGCTAGAGTAACTGAGGATGTACTTCGAACATTAATTTTGGCAACTAACTTACTTAATGTTAATAGGGTTTTAGTAATGCCGCATACTGATTGCAAGATGGCAAGTGGTAGTGAAGAACAGATTCATGCAGCTATTTTTGAAAAAAGTGGTATTGATACTAGAAGCATTGAGATTAGAACGGTAACTGATCAACTCGCAGCTTTAAAATCTGATTTGGTAAGAATTGAGCAATTCCCATTGCTACCAAATGGAATTTCTATAGTTGGTGCAATTTATGATGTTAAAAGCGGTAGCTTAACTAAGATTTAATTATCTTTAACAAACTTCTCAACTGGCGCAAAGGTAGTTGCCATATCGGTAAATCTGGCAATATGTAATTGCGAGGCCACAGTGATTGTTCTAGTTGGTCCATTTCGATGCTTAGCCACAATTAAATCAGCCTCACCTGATCTATTTTGTGAGTCATAGAGATCTTCTCGGTGAAGCAAAATAACCACATCTGCATCCTGCTCAATCGAGCCAGATTCACGTAAATCAGAGAGCATTGGTTTTTTATCAGTTCGCTGCTCAGGAGATCGATTCAACTGAGAGATGGCAACTACTGGCACATTTAACTCTTTAGCTAATAACTTTAATTGGCGAGAGAACTCAGATACCTCTTGTTGCCTATTTTCTACTCGCTTACCGCTGGTCATAAGCTGCAGATAATCAATCACAATTAACTTTAAATCATGGCGCTGCTTTAATCTTCTAGCCTTTGCCCGAATCTCCATTAAGGATAGGTTTGCAGAATCATCAATAAACATTGGTGCATCTGAGATCTCACCCATACGCCGGGCCATTCTCGACCACTCCTCTTCATTTAATCGGCCAGATCTAATGTTATTTAATGGCACTCTGGCCTCAGCTGAAAGCATTCGCATTGTGATCTCAGATTTACTCATTTCAAGTGAGAAGATAACTGAGGTCTCGCGCTTATGAATTGAGGCATACCTGGCAATATCTAATCCAAGTGTTGATTTACCAACTGCCGGACGTGCTGCCAACACAATCATATTTCCTGGATGAAAACCATTTGTTAAGGCATCTAAATCTTTAAATCCAGTTTTAACACCTTGCCCAACAACACCGGAGGAAATCTTTTCAATCTCATCATAGGCATCTGGTAGTAATTGAGATAGCTGCACATAATCATCTGATTCACGTCGCTCAGTTACCGCATAAACTTCAGCTTGGGCTTGATCAACTGCATCATCAACCTCACCCTCCTCGGTGTAACCAAGTTGGACAATCTTGGTACCAGCCTCAACTAATCGGCGCATAATTGCGCGCTCTCTAATTATCTTTGCGTAATACCCAGCATTAGCTGCAGTTGGAACCGAAGAGATCAATGTGTGTAGATATGGCGCACCACCTGCTCTAACTAAATCACCACGCTTAGTTAACTCACTTGCCACAGTTACTGGATCAGCTGGCTCACCTCTGCCATATAAATCAACGATGGCATCATAAATTAATTCATGTGCTGGGCGATAAAAATCTCGCTCTCGTAATATTTCAACTACATCACTAATTGCATCCTTTGATAACAGCATGCCACCTAATACAGATTGTTCAGCAATCACATCTTGTGGTGGTGTGCGTTCAAACTCAGCAGCTCTGGCTCTACCTGAGTTGTTAGGAAACTCTGCGATACTCATAATTAAAGCCTCCCATCTGCCACTGACAACCTGCTAAAAATAGTTAAATTCAATGCTTTTGCCTAGGTGTAATTGATCTAGGAGGTAAAGATAATCTCTGCTGACTCATCTTGGTAAATGCGCTGCTAACCCTGTGCACTCACCTGTGTAGTAGGTGTAAAAAACTGTTCATAAGTAGTGGATAAGGGTGTGGGTAAGTATCAATCTATAGTGGATAAGTTTTTGATTAACTCTAATTTGAGCGTGAAATAAAGATTTAAACTGTGGAGAAAGATTTATTTGCTTATCTCACTATTTGAAGAGTTAAAGCCCAAAGTAAAAAGCCCGCCATAACTTGGCGGGCTTTTTTAATTACTTACTTAACTTACTTATCTGAGACCACAACAATCGGAACATTGGCTACCACTTGAGATTCAAGTGCAATCTTTACTGTGTATTTGCCAACCTTTTTGATGTGCTTATCCATCTTTATCTTATGGCGATCAACTGTTTCACTAGTTGCACTCTTAATTGCAGCCACAATTGCCTTATCGGTAACTGAGCCAAACATTGAGCCGGTGGCGCCAACCTTTACCTTCACAATTACATTGGCTGCCTCTAGCTTATTTTTGATCTCTTTAGCATGATCTAGATCGCGAATCTCTCTAGTTGTGCGAGCGCGCTTGATGCCATCAATCTGGCCTTCACCGCCCTTGCTCCACACAATTGCATTACCTCTTGGTAGTAGGAAATTACGGCCATAACCATCTTTAACAGTTACAACATCGCCAGCATTACCTAGTCCTGGAACTTCACGAGTAAGGATTAATTTCATTTTTTATCTATCTCCTTATCGCGCAGTTGAGGTGTAAGGCAGAAGCGCCATCTCGCGGCTATTTTTAACCGCAGCGGCAACTGCTCGTTGGTGTTGGGTGCAGGCTCCTGTTATTCGACGAGAGCGAATCTTGCCTCGATCAGTAATGTATTTGCGAAGGGTGGCAATATCTTTGTAATCGATATAGACAACCTCATCGCGACAAAATGAGCATGGCTTCTTTTTAAACTTCTTCATGGCTGCAGCTGCTGCTGCAGATTTTGATTGCTTAGCTTTTTCTCTAAGCGTTTTATTACTTCTTGCTCCCACTGTGGTGCTCCTTATTAGTTAGGGCCCTGTTTTTTATAAACAGGAATGGTTTTTTTACTTTTTAAAAGGGTGGTGTGTCATCACTTGGGGTCGTTGACCAACCGCCGCCAACTGGGGCTGCTGACCAAGGATCATCAGTTGATGATGTAGTTGCTTCACTAGCTGCTGGTGTGTAACCACCTCCAGCTTGGCGAGCAGTTTTAGTTACCTTAGCTGTTGCATTGCGAAGTGATGGACCGACCTCATCCACCTCTACCTCAAACACAGTTCGCTTTTCACCCTCTTTGGTTTCATAAGAGCGTTGCTTTAATCGTCCAGAGACAATTACTCGCATGCCCTTAGTTAATGACTCCGCCACATTCTCAGCAGCTTGTCGCCAAATTTGGCATTGTAAAAAGAGGCTATCGCCATCTTTCCACTCATTTGTGTTTTTATCTAAGTAACGTGGGGTTGATGCCACTGTGAACTTTGCTACCGCTGCCCCTGATGGAGTAAAGCGTAACTCTGGATCACTTACTAAGTTACCGATCATGGTTAGGTTGGTATCGCCTGCTGCCATTTTATTTCTCCCGTTTCTCTGCTTTAGATGCTTGTTCTTTATTTTTTGTTCTGGGGATTACTTTCTGGACGAACAACTTTGGTGCGAAGCACAGACTCATTTAAATTAAGTTGACGATCCAACTCTTTAACTGGTGCTGGCTCTGAGTGCATATCGATAACTGCGTAAATGCCTTCGCCTTTTTTATTTATTTCAAAGGCCATCCGGCGCTTACCCCAGATATCTAACTTATCTACCTTGCCGCCACCATCTTTAATTATCTTTAGATAAGTTTCAAGACTTGGGGCTACAGTTTTTTCTTCTAAATCAGGGTCTAAAATGACCATGAGTTCATAACGACGCATTTTTATATCCACCTCTGGACTAAAGCGGCCACGGGATTTCCGCGGCAGGTGTTGGGGTAAAGGGTAGCCGGCGCGGTTAAAAGTTGGAAATTAAGCCTGATTTACTGTGGATTTTTTGGCCAGCTGGCTCATTACCTCTTGGGTAAATATCCAGATCCCAGCCACTCTAAGTAGGCAGGCGATTGCATACCCACCAGCTGGCAAACCAAAGTTAGCACCGGTGTAAGAAGCTAAGTACTGCCAGATTGCTAGATGGTAAATCATTTCAGTACCTTGCCAGATCCAAAATTTAATCTGCTGTTTTTTATTTGTTAGCGCCAGCACTGCAAGGGGTGTAAGCCATAAAACATATTGTGGTGAGTACACCTTAGCTGTAGTGGTGAAGATAACTACGGTAAAAAATGCTACCTGAGCCAGGGTAGGAGGGGTGGGCAGTTTAAGTAAATAACTTATTAAGTAAGCAAAAAGTAGTAAGGTAAAGATTATTGATAACAGATTTACGTTAGGTAGGTTTATGTTAAGTAGGTCTAGTGCATACCAGATTGAACCAAAGTCGCTAGATCGCTCAAGATTTAATTTAAAAAACCGCCACCAGCCCTCAAAGTAAATAGCAGCTAAGGGTAAATTAAAGGCGGCCCAGATAAGAAAGGTTCTGGCGATAAACTTTATTAACTCATCTATTCTTTTATGTTGATAGAAAATTATGGCAATTGGGATTAAGAAAACAATTGGAAAAAATTTAGTTGAGATTGCAATCCCCAGCCAAATGCTACTTGCTTCATATTTTTTCTGATCAAAAAAGTAAATAGCTAATATTGCGCCAACTACCACCCATAGATCCCAATTTATAAATAATGATGCCACTACCGCAGGGGCTAGTGGATATAGGTAGGCATACTCTGGCTTCATCTTTTTAACCAATAGGGCTGATAGTAAAAATAAAATAATTGCTATGGCGGCATTGATATCAAAAAACCATCTATCTGAGAATTGATCTGGGGTAATAAAACTAATTAACCAATTGCCCAGCCCAATAATTGGTGGGTACTCCATTGAGTTAAAGCTGGATTGATAAGGGAAGGTGTTGGTATCTAAATCTCGTTCATAAAATAAGGCTGGGATATCGGTATAACAGGCGTGCACATAGTTATCAGGTGAGGCCCAATTTGTTGATCGGCAGTAATTAAACTTAAAAAAAGATAGAAAAGATGAGAATAAAACTACTAATATGAAAACTTTACTTACCAATTTGGTAAGCAAGATTTAACTCTTTTTCTTAGGTTTTGGCGTAGGTGATGGTGGAATTAACGCTGGATCCATCTCTGGAACTGCATCAATATAACTAACAGAGTCAGTGCCACCGATAAATGCTGGCTCTGGGAAATTTTGAACTGGCGCTTTGGCTAAGTACTTCTTCACAAACTCTGCCCAAATTCTGGCTGGGAAGGATCCACCAGTTACTGAGGTTAATCCGCCAATTCCATTTAAAGTTTGGGTGGCATCATCTCGATAAAAAGCTACCGATGCGGCAACCTCTGGGGTGTAGCCATTAAACCAAGCAGAGGCGTTGTCATTAGAGGTTCCAGTCTTACCAGCTGTTGGGCGAGCAACTCTGGCGCCAACAACTGCTGCAGTACCAGATTGTGTGGCTTTACTTAACGCATAAGTTAAATCAGCCATTACATCTTTTCTAAATACCTCTTGAGCTTGAATTCTGCCCTGATACAAGATTCCTTTATTTGGTCCTTGCACCTCATTGATAATAAATGGTTTGGCATATATTCCTTGAGAGGCAAATGTGGCGTAAGCATTTGCTAAATCAATTACATGTGGGCTGGCTGAACCTAGCGATACTGATGGGGATGCCACCATTTCAACTGAATCTGGAATGCCAGCTCTTCTAGCTGCATCAACAACTTTTTCTAATCCAGCTTTCATACCAAGGGGTACATAAACTGTGTTTACAGATTTTTCAGTTGCTGTCAGCAGTGAAACATTTCCCCAACTCTCCCCACCATAATTATTTACCGGATAAGCCCGGCCAATTCCATCATCATAAACTTTTGGTGAATCACCATTCCAAATTGAAGATAATGGAATTCCCTGCTCAAGGGCAGCAATTAGGGCAAAGGCTTTAAAGGATGATCCACCAGAGGTAATGCCTTGAGTGGCTGCGTTAAATTGATACTTTAAATAATCCTGCCCGCCATACATCGCCAATATTTCACCTGTGCCAGGCTTAATTGCGACTAATCCAATATGTAAATTCTCTGGTGCTTTAGTTGGTGCTTCCTTGCTGACTGCAAAGACTGCTGCCTCTTGCGCCTCTTTAACTAAAGTGGTTTTAATTATGTAACCACCAACCATAAGTTGTTCATCGGTAAAGCCAAGTAGATTTAATTCGCGCTCTACCCAGGAAATCACATAACCCTTTGGCCCAGCTAACGCACCAGATGTCACTCGTGGATTAATTATTGGAAACTTTGTTTTGTCTGCCTTTTCTTTCTCCAACCAACCCTTTTCCACCATGCCATCTAGCACATATTTAAATCTAGCTTCTAGCCGGGGTAAATTATCTTTATTAAATCCTGGATCATAAAGACCTGGGCTTCGCAAAATACTAGCTAGCACTGCAGCTTGAGCAACTGTTAATTTATCAACTGTGGTTCCAAAATAAACTTGGGAAGCAGTCTGCACACCATATGAGCCTCGGCCAAAGTAAATTGTGTTTAAGTAATTTTCTAAGATCTCATCTTTGGTAAATTGATTTTCTAACTTTATTGCAATGACTAACTCTTTAACTTTTCGTTGAATAGATCGCTCTGGAGTTAAAAAGGCAGTTTTTGCATATTGTTGGGTAATAGTTGAGCCACCTCGGCCCTGACCAACATTTAATACGTTATCCCAAACTGCCGCAGCTAAAGCAATTGGACTAAAGGCACGGTTAGAGTAAAAATTTCTATCCTCAGCCGCCATTACTGCATTTCTAACATTCATTGGTATTTCAGCTAGGGAAACAACAGTTCTATTTTCAGATCCAATCCGGCCAATTTCACTGCCATCTGCGTATTGAATAATTGTGGCCTGACTATTTACATAAGCATTTGGATCTGGAATTGAAACAGTGAAGTAGGCAAAGCCAAATACGAAGACACCTGCGACAAAGCTAAAGCCTGCTCCTAAAACAAAAATTCTAGGAAGTTTTTGTACCCAGTTGTTCACCTGCCAAGATTACCGCTAATCCTCATCGGCTAATGTGCGAACCTTTCGTGGTGGCTTTCTATATTTTCCATCACCTAGTAAAAAGGATTCAATTAGATGATTCCAGTGGCAACTGGTGCAGATTTCGACAACATAAACTCGAAATTCACCATACTCACTTTGCATTTGGATCAACTCCACTTGATTCTTAATTCGACCTGAGTATTGACCGAGTTGATCCCCAAAGGCATACCTGAGCTCTACGATCTTTAATTTCTTACAAACTGGGCAAGAACGATTAGTTAACTCACCATGGTGTTTTGCAGCTCGCCTTAAATACGGATCGGCATCACATGCATCCATCGCGCTGGCTGCACCTTGGAAAAGTGCAATCAGGGTCCGCCTTTTACTCAATGAGTAATCGATTGAGGATCTCATCGTGGCTAACATAAGATCCAAGGTTAATCCTAAATTAATAACTACGCTTGCCTTATGGGTATTTGGCCAGTTGGTAGCGGTTCTAGATTAAATAGAATCTTAACTATCCGTTGGAGTGGGCAATTAACTGATGGCTTATTTCAATCTGCGCTAGCTAGCTTTATTTTATTCTCACCAGAGCGGGCACCAGATGCGATGAGTGCTGCGGTGGCATTTGCGGTAGTACTGCTGCCCTACTCATTAATTGGTCCCTATGTTGGAACCTTCCTAGATCGCTTCTCTAGACAACGGATTATTCGAAATTGTAATTACTTGAGAGCGATAAATCTTTTAATTGTGGCATGGCTAATAAATAGTGGTGCTACTGGAGTTATTCTGACAATTTTTGTGCTATTTGCTTTTGGTATTAATAGATTGATTTTAGCTGGGTTATCAGCTGGCCTGCCATTACTAGTTAAAAAAGAGGAGTTAATTGCGGCAAATGCATTAGCGGTAACTGGTGGCACAATCACAGTAGTAATTGGTGGTGGTATTGGAATTTTAGTTAAAAATCTAGTTAGCCAAAATAATTCAGCAAATTTTGCAGATGCGGTAGTAATTTTGTTAGCCAGCCTTGGCTTTACCTTTGCAGCTCTTGCCTGTTTTAGATTAGAAAAGATGGAGATAGGTCCGCTGCCACATGAGCAACCATATGAAAATCATGGATTTAAAGAGATATTAGAGGGATTAAAAATTTTAAAATCAATTCCAGATACTCTGCGCGGTATCGCAGCGGTTTCAATGCAACGAAGTGGCATTACCGCCTTAACCCTGATGGCACTTCTGCTTGAGCGTAATACTTTTAATGACCCACTTGATCCAGATGCTGGTTTGGCTGGCTTTGGTATTGCGCTAGCAATTGCTGGCATTGGAATTGGATTAGGCGCAATTATTTCGCCATATGGGGTGATTAAATTTGGTCGCCACCGATGGATGAGATTATTAATGTTTGGTTGTGTGCCGCCATTATTAATATATGCCTATGAGGTAAATGAGTTCACCATGATCGCCTCAGCTTTTTTTGTTGGCTTATGTGGGCAGGGCATAAAAGTAACTAATGATGCGCTGGTGCAATCTAAAATTAAAGATGAGTATCGAGGCAGAGTTTTTGCCTTTTATGATGTGGTGGTAAATGCTGGGATAGTAACTGGCGCAATTGGGGCAGCTTTGTTGCTACCAGATAGTGGAGTTACCTCAAATCTGCCAATCATTATTGCCACGATTTACTTACTTTCAGCCTTAATATTGCTGCGCAAATCTAAATTTTCTGCTGCTGCCACCAATTAAGTAACTCCTGCTTAGCTTTTTCCTCACCCATTGGGCCATTTTCTAATCTAAGCTCTAATAAGAAATCATAAGCTTTGCCCACCGCAGGAGATGGTTTTAAATTAAGAATCTGCATTATTTGTTCACCAGTTAAATCTGGCCGGATTTTATTTAACTCCTCCTGTTGCATAAGAACTGCTATTCGATCCTCTAACTCATCGTAAGTTTTAGCTAGCAAATCCGCTTTTTTCTTATTTCTAGTAGTGCAATCAGCTCTAGTTAGTAAGTGAAGATGAGTTAACAACTCATCGGCATCTCTAACATATCTGCGCACAGCAGAATCACTCCACTCACCTGAGCCATAGCCATGAAAGCGAAGGTGAAGAAAAACTAACTTGGCGACATCATTTATTAAATGATTATCAAATCTAAGGGTGCGAAGCCGCTCCTTACACATCCTAGCTCCCACCACTTCATGGTGGTGGAAGGAGACCCCACCGCCAGCAATTAGCTGCCTGGTTTTTGGCTTACCAATATCATGCAAAAGTGCAGCAAGGCGTAAGGTTAAATTAGGCCCGCCCAATCTTTCCTCTAACGCAATTGCCTGCTCAAGTACGGTCAGTGAGTGTTCATAAACATCCTTATGGTGATGGTGTTCATCTATTTCAAGTTTTAGTTTTGGCACCTCTGGTAGGAAAATATCAGCTAAGCCAGTTTCAACTAGCAAGGTAATTCCAAGCTTTGGTTTTTGCCCCATAACCGTCTTGATGAACTCTTCCCTTATCCGCTCAGATGAAATAATCTCTAATCTCTTTGCCATGCTCTTCATGGCAGCAATTACAGCCAGATCAACTGTGAAATCTAATTGGCTCATAAATCTTGCCGCTCGCATCATTCGCAGTGGATCATCACTAAATGAATCCTCCGGCTTACCTGGAGTTTTAATTAATTTATTTTGTAGATCAGATACGCCATTAAATAAATCAATAAAGGTAGGTTTTTCAGTTGTTAACTCCAGCGCCATCGCATTGATCGTAAAATCTCGGCGAGCTAAATCTGCTTCAATGTTATCGCCAAACTCCACCACTGGTTTACGGGAATCTGCTTTATAACTTTCACTACGGTAGGTAGTTATTTCAACAGTAACCTCACCTTTTTTACCAGCGATGGTGCCAAATGCTGCTCCGACATCCCAAACTGAATCTGCCCATTTATTTAAAATCTTTTCGCAATCCTTTGGATTAGCATTTGTAGTGAAATCTAAATCATTACCAAGTCGACCTAAAATTGCATCCCGTACTGGACCACCAACTAACGCTAATTTAAATCCAGCCTCTTTAAATGCGCTGGCTAAAGTATTTGTTTGCGGTGCGTGTTTAGTTAATGTACTTATCGCAAGTTCGGTTGCGGCATCAATTGGTGTTTTCACGGTAGCACTAGGTTAGAGCAGAGTAGGTAAATGCTGTGTGGGATAGAACTCTGTGGTTTGTGTTTGAGCCGGTATTGGCCGGAATTCTTCTAGGGGCAGTATCCTTTTATCTATGACCCCAGCAGCTAATGCGGGCGGCAATCAGGATTTAACCAGTACCCGTAAGGGTGCACAAAATAGTGGTTCTGGTAAGCCCGCTAAAAAACATAATTCACATAACCGTAAAAGTAATAAAAATAGCGGTGCAAATAAAAATCCATCGCGCCAAAAATATGCCAAACGAGTAGATGAGGTTAGCGCCGGTGGCTTAGTGGTCGATAAGAGCGGAACTAAGGGTTTACTAATTGGCAGATTAGATCCTAAGGATGCCTCGCATGAAAGATTGTTATGGTCACTACCAAAAGGACATATCGAAGATGGTGAATCCCCAGAACAGGCCGCTATTAGAGAGGTGGCTGAGGAAACTGGGATAAAAAGTGAGATCACTAGATCCTTAGGTGTGATTGATTTTTGGTTTATGGCAAGTGGTAAAAGAATTCATAAAACTGTCCACCACTTCTTATTTACTGAAGTTGGTGGCAAATTAGCTCCGCAGGTAACTGAGGTAGATGATGTTGCTTGGTTTCCATTAGAAGAGATTGTTTCCAAGCTTGCCTACCCAGATGAGCGAAAATTGATTGCCAAGAGCGGAAAACTCGCACAGTGAAAAAAGTCTTTACATTTTTATTTACCCTTATTTTAATCATTACCTCATTAGGTAATACTTCAAATGCAAATGCTGCAGCGGTAGTAAAGATTTCAGAGCCCACACATAGATTAAGTAATGGCGTATTTATTGATGATCAGCTGGCAACCCAATTATTGCCTAACGGTGATTTAGGATTACTAATTTATCCGCCATATCGCGGAGTTAGAGGTTGGCAAATAGATCCAGCAACTATCACAGAAATTGTGGCAATGAGTAATGGGTATGGCATAAGTAATGGCCAAACTCCCATCGGCCAACAAATTGCAAAAGATTGGTTAGATCAATTTAAAAAGGTTAGTAGGTTTGAAAAGGTCTACCCACTTACCTATGGCAATCCATCAAATTATTGGCTTAAAAAAATTGCGCCAGAACAGGTTGATTATATAAATGCCACTGGCAAAATTGAGTTAGATTTGTTTTTAGGCAAAGCTACGGTAGCGCCGCTAACTTTTAATGAAAAGCGCCAAAGATTAAGTAAATTTGATGAGAGTATTTTTAACTATGCCCAGCGTCAAGTTGATTTGCTTTCAACTTTAGTTGATAAGAAAGAGTTAGACCCACTTCAACTCAGACTGGCACAACTGCTTAATCCTGAGATTGAAAAGGATCGTAGAGTTTTATTAATTAATGATTTTAATAAATTAATTACGCAATATCGAAATAAGTTGAAAATAACTGGCACAAAATTTACTATTACTTCAGAAAAAGAAGAGTTACCAATTACGGTAATTAATGATTTTAAATCTCCAGTAAAAGTAAAGCTCAGCACTAGAGTTGCAAATAGCAAAATTGTGGTTGGATCAGTTGAAAGCATTGAAATTCCTGGCGGAGAAAAAAGTCAGGTATTACTACCAATTCAGGCATTAGCCTCTGGTAGCTCTGGATTGCTTGCGCAATTAACAAATTTAGAAAATAAACCAGTTGGCTATCCGGTAAATATCGCATTAAATCTCTCAGTTATCTCACCTGTTGCCACCTGGATTACATCAGGGGCTGCCATACTTTTAATTATTGCTGCCATGGTGCAGAGTTGGCGCAGAGTTAGGCGGAAAAAGAATGTCTGATAGCCAACTATTACGAGCATCTTCGGTAATGGCTGCCGGCACAATAGTTTCTAGAATTACTGGCCTGATTCGCAATTTATTAATTGTTGCCTTACTAGGAACTGCAATTTTGGGCGATACATATAACGTGGCAAATACCATGCCAAATATTTTGTATAACTTACTTATTGGTGGCGCTCTAACTGCTGTATTTGTGCCCCAAATTGTTAGATCTTTAAGAGATTCAGATGGTGGGAAAGCATTTATATCAAGGTTATTTACATTAACAATTACCTCACTATTTTTGTTAACTCTACTAGGAGTAATTTTCTCACCACAATTAGTAAGTATCTACGCACCAGAGTATGCCGGAAGAGTCGAATTTGATACCACAGTAACCTTAATGCGATATTGCTTACCACAAATATTTTTCTTAGGTCTGTTTGCTCTCTTAGGTCAAATTGCAAATGCAAAGGGGAAGTTTGGGCCCATGATGTGGGCGCCGGCCTTAAATAACTTAATAGCTATTGGTTTATTTTCATGGTTTTTAATATTTAAAGATGATCTAACTCTTGGGCAAATCTCAGGGGCTGATTTATTTTGGTTAGGTTTTGGCACCACTTTTGGTTACATAATTCAAGCATTAATTTTATTTCCAGTACTTAGTAAAAGCGGTGTTAAATTATCTTTAAGATTTGATTGGGCAGATTCGCAAATCATAAAATCTTTTAGGTTAGCTGGTTGGAGTTTTGCCTACGCTTTAATTTCACAACTTTCTTACTTGGTGACCATAAGTATCGCCACCACCGCAGCGGTTAGATCATTATCTGATGGAGTGTTAACTGGTGTTGGATATACCCCGTATTCAAATGCTTATTTGATCTTGATATTGCCGCACTCAATTATTACAGTTTCAATTGTTACCGCTCTTTTGCCGCAGATTTCAAATTATGTAATTGATAAAAAATTTGATTTAGTCACTGACTCTTTGGCTAAAACCATTAAATTAGTAGGTGTCTTTACGGTGCCATCAGCTTTAATTCTCTTTGCATTTGGTCCACTTGTGGCAAATGTACTCTATTTTGGTATATCAACGCAGGATGCAAATTACTTAGGGTTGGTGCTTTCTGCCTTTGCGTTGGGATTAATCCCCGTGAGTATTAATTTGATCTTGCTGCGCGGATTAAATGCTTTTGAAAATTTAAGATCTCAAGTAATTGTTAATTTTATTATGAATGCAATCTCTGTTGTGCTTTCGCTATTAGCAGCTGATTATTTAGAGCCAAAATGGGTTACCGTGGGCTTGGCTGGTATTTTCACTCTCCATTACTTTATAGGTGTTGCTATCTCGCTTTATTTCATTAAGCGGCACGGGATTAATCTGCCGCTTGGTAGATTAACTCTGTTTTATATAAAACTTCTGCTTCTTTTTGCACTCATTGTTACACCACTTTGGCTGCTTCGGGCTAGCTTGCCTGGCGGGAATTTAATTCAATTAATAACTGTTACTTCATTATCGGTTGTTTTATACCTTGGCATTTCCAAGCTTTTTAAAATTACTGAGGTCACATCCTTGATAAAAGTAATTAGATCAGGAAGGTAATAAGGTTAGCTAGTGAGCGATATAAATGAGGTGGTAATTGTTGGCTCTGGCCCTGCCGGATACACCGCTGCTATTTATGCAGCTCGCGCCCAACTTAAACCAATTATTTACGAAGGCTCAGTAACTGCAGGTGGTGCGTTAATGAACACCACTGAAGTAGAAAACTTTCCCGGCTTTGCTGAAGGTGTTATGGGTCCAGAGTTAATGGATTCAATGCGCAAGCAGGTTGAAAGATTTGATGCTCAGATTATTACCGATGACATAGTCTCAATGAAATTATCTGGTGATATTAAAGAATTAACTGATGGAGCTGGAAATACAGTAAAAGCTAAATCAGTAATTTTGGCAATGGGATCTGCTTATAAAGAGATTGGTTTGCCAAATGAAAAAAGATTATCTGGCCGGGGTGTTTCTTGGTGTGCTACCTGTGATGGATTTTTCTTTCGCAACCAAGAGATTGCTGTTGTCGGTGGTGGCGACTCAGCTATGGAGGAGGCTAACTTTTTAACAAAGTTTGCTAGTAAGGTCGTTTTAATCCATAGACGAGATTCATTTAGAGCTTCAAAGATTATGATTGAAAGAGCTGCGGCTAATCCAAAGATTGAGTTTTTATTCAACCATGAAGTAATTGATGTTTTAGGTGAAGATAAGGTTGTTGGCTTAAAACTTAAAAATACGCTCACTGGCGAAGAGAGTGTTAAAGATTTCACCGGGTTATTTGTGGCAATTGGTCACTTACCAAGAAGTGAGTTGGTAAAGGGGCAAATCAATTTAAATAATGATGGCTATGTTGAGGTAGAGGGTCGAACCACCAAAACAAATATTTCTGGGGTCTTTGCTTGTGGTGATTTAGTGGATTACACCTACCGACAAGCAATTACTGCGGCTGGCTCTGGTTGCCAAGCAGCTTTAGATGCTGAGCGGTTTTTAGCTGGGCACTAAAGATAGATAATGTTAGACAATTAAAGAATAAGATAGAAGAATAAAATAGAGTGATAAAAAGGAGAAGATAATGGCTACAACCAAGGTAACTGCCGCTGATTTTGAGCAAGTGGTTTTAAAGAGCACAACTCCGGTATTGGTAGATTTTTGGGCAGAGTGGTGTGGTCCATGCCGAGCAGTTGGTCCAATCTTGGAAGAGATCTCCAATGAGCATGGCGATAAGTTAAAAATTGTTAAGTTAAATACCGATGAAGAGGGTGCAATTGCTATGAAATATGGCATCTCCTCCATTCCTACCATGAATGTTTTTGTTGGTGGCCAGGTAGTTAAAACAATTGTTGGCGCTAAGCCAAAGCCAGCACTGCTTAAAGATTTAGAGAGTTATATTAAGTAATTATATTTAATATAAAAATATATGAGTGATCAATTAAAAAGCGGTGATCGCTCTGATGCTATTGGATTAATTGCAAATACTTTAAATAGATTAGGTTTCTTGGAAAAGCCTTCTGATTTATTTGATGATTCTTTAACTGAAGCGATTAAAGCTTTTCAGCAAGAGCGCGGTTTGACTTCAACTGGCTTAGTTAATGAGATTACCCAGCGCGCTTTGGATGAAGCCAGGTGGCGCTTAGGTGATCGAATTTTATTATTAACTAACCCAGTACTAATTCGTGGTGATGATGTGAGTGCACTACAAGAGCGATTAGTTGAATTGGGATTTAACTGTGGCAAGGTTGATGGTGTTTATGGAGTTAAAACTGAAGCGGCGGTAAAAGAGTTTCAAAAATCAGTTGGCATCGTAGTTGATGGCAAATGCGGACCAAGCACCTTAATTTCATTGATGAGGTTAGTAAAAACTGTTCAGGGTGGGGCGCCAGCTGCGCTTAGAGAAAGTATTAAACATTCAGTTAGATCTCCGGCGCTAGCAAATAAAGTAATTGTGTTAGACCCAAGTTGGGGTGGTGAGTTTACTGGTGAGAGTTTTCATGGTGTAACTGAGTCTGAAATTGTTTTTGATTTAGCCCAAAGATTAGAGGGAAGATTATTGGCCCTGGGGGTAAATGTAGTTTTAACTAGAAGCAGTAAGAACTCACCTTTAGAAAAAGATCGAATTGCAACTGCAAATTCAGTAAGTGCTGATTTAGTAATTGCGTTAAAGGTGGATAGCTATAAAAATGAAAAAGCTAATGGAGTTGCAACCTATTACTACGGTAGAGATGACAAGGGTGTGCACTCGGTAGTAGGTGAGCGGTTTGCTAATTTAATTCAGCGAGAAATTTGTGCCAGAACTGATTTATTAAATTGCCAAACACATGCAAAAAGTTGGGATCTACTTAGATTAACTCTGGCCCCATGTGTGCGAATTGATTTAGGTTATTTATCTAACCCACAGGATGCAAAAAGATTATCCGATCCTAAATTTAGAGACCAACTTGCAGAGGCGATGATTGTGGCTATTCAACGACTTTATTTATCGGCAGAGGATGATGCAAAGACTGGAACCTTGCGTATTTCAGACCTACGTCGAGCAGGAATTCGTAATTAGTTTTCTAAGTTGCACCCGATGTGGCAAACTTAGTTAATGAACTCCAACCGGGATTTACGAGTGGTTAAATCCATAAACCCTGACCGGGTGCATATTGGAGAGCCAGAAAATTTGCCAGAAAGATACGCCCACCGCGCATTGGGGATGAAGGCAAGTGAAATCCGATCATTATTTGCAGTAGCCAGTAGACCTGAAATTGTTTCATTAGCTGGTGGTATGCCAAATCTTTCAGCTCTACCAATGGAGATGATGGCTTCAGTTACTGAAAAATTAATAAGAGAAAATGGCGCAGAGGCTTTGCAGTATGGCAGTGGACAAGGTCATCCAAAATTACGTGAGCAAATTTGTGATGTCATGGCACTTGAAGGAATAAAGGCTCACCCAGATGATGTAATTGTTACTACTGGCTCCCAACAGGCACTTGATTTAATATCTAGAATTTTTATTGATCCAGGTGATGTGGTTTTAGTAGAGGCCCCTTCTTATGTTGGCGCCCTAGGCACCTTTAAACAATATGAAGCTCAAGTAGTTCATGTTGAAATGGATAAAGATGGCCTGATTCCAGATGCGCTGCGCAATGCAATTAAGGTAACAAAAGCTGCTGGCAGAAAAATAAAATTTTTATATCTAATACCAAATTATCAAAACCCAGCAGGTGTATTGCTACCGGCCGACCGCAGAAGTGAAATTCTAGATATTTGCCGAGATGAAAAGATATTTATTGTTGAGGATAATCCTTATGGTCTATTAGGTTTTGATAAGCCAAGTCCAAATGCAATGCGAGCTAGTGATTCAGAAAATGTCATTTATTTGGGAACATTTTCTAAGACTATCGCTCCTGGCTTAAGGGTTGGTTGGGCATTAGTGCCGCAATCATTAAAAGAAAAAATGGTAATTGCATCAGAGTCCTCAATTCTTTGCCCATCTAATTTCACACAACTAGTAATCTCAAGCTACTTAGCTAATCAGCCATGGCGCGATCAAATTGCTAGCTTTGCTAAGTTATATAAAGAACGCAGAGATGCTGCCCTAGCTGCGCTAGATAAATACTTTCCTAAAAATGTTACTTGGACAAAACCTGAGGGTGGTTTTTATATTTGGATAACTTTGCCACCTGAAATTGATGCAAATGCATTGGTGCCAAAAGCAATCGCTGCCAAAGTGGCTTATGTGCCAGGCACTGCATTTTTTGCAGATGGCTTAGGAAGCTGGTCATTGCGAATTTCATACTGCTACCCAACTGCTGAGCGAATTACTGAAGGAATTAAATCTTTAGCAGGTGTGATTAAAACTGAGATGGAAAATAGGCAAATTACCTATTAATTGGCGGTAATTGCCCCAATTTTTATTAACTCACTTCTTAAGATTTCGGTTGCAGCAAGTGCGGCAGCAAGTGAAATATGTGATGCATCTCGATACGCAATGTAATCATCTTTGATAGCTGGGCAATTTGAGTTACAAAACCAATTTGTTAGATCTACTCTCTTATAACTGGGGGAGCCAAATTTAATTGGTTTGTTTATTTGAGTACATTCCTGCTCTTTGCCGGAGGCAAGACAGGCTGGCACATCAATCTGTGGTTTTGGGGTATCTACTAAGAAGATGACATTTTCACTTACTGGTTTTAGCTCTTCATACAATTTACGCTGCCCTTGTTGCCAGTAAAACTGCTTGCTGTTTTCTTTTGAATTTAATTGATAATGCTCGGAGTTAGTAATAATTAAGAGATTTGGTTTAATTTTTTTAATTTTTGCTATTTGATTATCCTGCCATTTTCTGCACTCACTTGCCTTAAACGCACCCTTATTTGCTCTGGGTAGATCAATGGCAGAACAAGAGGCTTTTGTGAGGGAGAGTAATTTATAACCTTGGCTGGTGGCAATTTTCTCAACCGCTGGAAACCATTGAGCAGCATGTGAATCTCCGAACAAAACTATCGCTTTGCTTGAATTTGTATCTGCATATAAACACTCAGTGGTATTGGTTTGACCGTAATTTGCATGGCAGCCATCATCATAAATAATTGGCAACTTTGTAACCTCATTTAGATCAAAGCTGTATTGACTCATTTTTGGCGAGATAATATTTGTGGAGTTTAAATTTATTCCTACTCCAAGTGCCACAGAAGAGGCGGTAACACCAATCAAAGCTTTGTAAACAAAGGCGGTTGAGAATTTCTGATACCTAAGTGGTTGCTCTATATATTTGCTAGTTAGGTGGGCAAAAACTACTGTGACAAATAAACAAAGAATGCGTTGAAATACAGTCAAAGACTGACCCAGCCAAACACTTGGTAAAACTAAAATCGGCCAATGCCATAGATAAAGTGGGTATGAGATCTCACCTAACCATTGGGCAATAGGATTATTAAATGATTTAGTTAATACCTTTGGCCAACTTCCAATTGAGGCAATAAGTAGGACTGAACCAACTACTGGTAGCAACGCTAAATACCCTGGATATGCGGTATTTTCATTAAAGATCAAGGCGGCTAGGCCAATAACAATTACCCCAAGCCAGGTAAAGCCTTGATGTTTTAATCTCTTATTAGAGATAAAAAGTAGTAGCGCACCTGCTGCTAATTGCCATGCTCTAGTACTTAATGAATAAAAGGCCCAGATTGGTGAGATTTGAGTTTGAATAATTGAAAGCAGTAGTGAGGATATAAATATGGCAATCACACCATTTCTTATCCAATTAACTCCTCTTTTAGCTAGGAAGATAATCAAGATTGGCCAAATTAAATAAAACTGCTCCTCAACCGCTAGTGACCAGTAATGTAAAAAGGGTGAGGGTAGGGCATCTAGATTTTGGTAATCATTTTGCCACCAGGCAAAGGTGTAATTTGAAATATATAGCGCAACTGCAATTACATCTTTTCCTAAATTATCTCGATAAATGGGGGGAAGTAATATCAAAGATGCAACTGCGGTAATTAGCAATACAAAGGCTGATGTGGGCAACAAGCGCTTAATTCGGCGTTGATAGAAATTTTTCAGATCTAATTTTCCACTCGTCTCTAGCTCTTTTAATATTAAACCTGTGATTAGAAAGCCTGAGATAACATAAAAAAGATCAACTCCAATAAATCCACCTGGTACAAATTTGGCATGGTAGATAAGAACTAAAATTGCCGCTAGCGCCCTTAACCCTTGAATCTCTAATATGCGCATTATTTATTTACTTATTTTTAAGGGTTTTAACTTGCTTACTTGCCTTTAATTATCTTGCTAATTCGCTCTAAATCCTCAATGGTGGCAAACTCAATCACAATCTTGCCCTTTTTCTTACCCAACTCAACATTGACCCTAGTGTCTAAGTGATCAGATAATTGCTCTGAGATATCTTTAATTTTGGGTGCAATAATTTTTCCACTTCTTACTGATCCACCTTTAACTTTGGCACTACCTGAGGCAACAATCTCCTCTACCGCTCGAACTGTTAAACCTTCAGCCACAATTTTGTTAGCTAAATTCTCAATCTCTTTTTGATCTGTTAAAGATAGTAAGGCTCTGGCGTGACCGGCGGAGATAATTCCAGCTGCCACTCTGCGCTGAACCGATGTTGGTAAATTAAGTAGGCGCATAGTGTTGGTGATGGCTGGGCGAGATTTGCTTAATTTGCTAGCTAATTCATCATGGGTATAGCCAAAATCATTTAATAATTGCTGATATGCCGCACCCTCTTCTAATGGATTTAATTGGCTTCGGTGAATGTTTTCAATTAACGCCTCTTTCAGTAATTGATCATCATTAGTTTGGCGAACAATTACTGGAATGCTTTTTAAGCCAGCTAGTTTTGCTGCGCGATATCTGCGCTCTCCCATAATTAATTGATACTTACCATTTCCAATTGATCTAACAACTGGTGGTTGTAGTAATCCAACCTCTTTAATAGAAAGTGCTAATTCAGCTAATTGCTCTTCATCAAAAACTGTTCGGGGTTGTTTTGGATTTGGCAGGATTTGGTTTACATCTATTTCATTTCGATCTGCAACTACTTGGCCAGTTGAAGTTTTAATATCTGATGGGATATTTGATTGTGGGATTAATGCATCTAATCCCCTACCTAAACCACCTTTGCGAGCGCTCATAAATTACGCACTTTCATTTCTAATACTCATCTTGGAGCCGCCTCGATTTGAAATCTCTCTAGCCACACTCATATATGCAATCGCACCAGGAGATGATGCGTCATAGGTCATAACTGTTTGGCCATAGGAGGGGGCTTCAGAAACTCTTACCGCTCTTGGAATTGGAATGTTAATTAATTGTTCTGGAAAATGTTTTCTCACATTCTCCGCCACATCCCCAGCTAATCTAGTTCTGCTATCAAACATTGTTAAGACAATTGTGCTTAATACAATCTTTGGATTTAATCTCTTCTGTACTTCACCTAATGTTTCTAATAATAAAGATAAGCCCTCTAGTGAGTAGTACTCGCATTGAATTGGTACTAATACTTCATCAGCTGCAGTTAATGCATTAATAGTTAATAAGCCAAGGGAGGGTGGGCAATCAATAAAAACATAATCAAATCTTTGACCTGCATTTTGTTTTAAGGTTAAAAAATTATTTAGCGCACTCTGTAATCTAAACTCTCTGGCAACTGTTGGTACTAATAAAATTTCAGCTCCAGCTAAATCTGAGTTTGCTGAAATAATTTCTAGGTGGGGAAAATTTGCCACCTTTTGCACCACATTTGCCATTGGCAGATCATTAATTAACACCTCATATATGCCTTCGGTATTACTTCGATCAATTCCAAATGCGGTAGAGGCATTTCCTTGTGGATCTAAATCAATTACTAAAACCTTTAAGCCACCCATAGATAGGGCAGCAGCTAAATTGACCGCGGTAGTGGTTTTTCCAACCCCGCCTTTTTGGTTGGCAACGGTGAAGATGCGGGTTTTTAAGGGGGCCACCATCGGCTCTTTTAACCGGCGGATGCCCACAACCGGCTTTACCTGCTGGTTGGTTTCATGTGAAACATCATTTGCGCTCATGGGCACAAAGTTAAGCACCTTTCTTAACCTCAACCACTCTAGCCACCGGCAGATTGGGCAGATTTATCTGGTGCAGCAGGGCGGTTGCCCCCTTTTTAAGCTTGGTTTTATCAATCTCCTCCTGGGCGCTCTCACCTTTGATCGCCAGCAAGCTGCCACCCTTTGGGATCATGTGCCAGCTGATTTGGATTAACTTTTCAAGCGGTGCCACTGCTCGGGAGGTGACGATCTCAAACTGCATTTTTACCGCCTCAGCCCTGCCCCGAACCACCTGGATTGGTAGCTTTAATTGATCTACTACCTCAAGTAGAAAATCCACCCGCCGCTGCAGGGGCTCAACCAGGGTTACCTTCAAATCTGGCCTTGCCAGGGCGATCACAATCCCAGGAAGCCCTGCGCCAGAGCCAATATCGACCACCCTTACCCCTTGCGGAATGATGGTGGTGATTGGGATGCAGTTTGCAATATGACGCTCCCAGATCCGATCAGCCTCCTTTGGGCCCACTAAGCCACGCTCAATTGCCACTGAAGCTAGCAGGTTTGCGTATGAGGTGATCTCCGCCTGTTTGCCTGGAAAGTAGGCCAGGATCTCAGGGGTTGGTTTCACGTGAAACTACTCTGGTAGGACTACAACACAGCGATCTGGATCTTCACCCTCAGATTCGCTAGTTAACCCAATCTCTTGAATAGTGTCATGAACAACCTTTCGCTCAAAGGCGTTCATTGGGCGAAGCTTTATCGCCTCCCCGCTCTTCTTAACCTCTTTGGCGGTATCTTTGGCAAGCTCGGCTAACTCAGCCTTTTTATCACTTCTAAAGTTGTCGATATCTAGCATCAATCTACTGCGCTCACCCAATGAGGTTTGAACCGCTAATCGGGTTAGCTCCTGCAGGGCATCTAATACCTCACCCCGGCCACCAACTAGGTGGTTTAACTTACCGCCAGCAATTGCTAGTGCGGCTCGATCATTCTCCACATCAATATCAATATCGCCATCAAGATCGGCAATATCAAGTAAGCCCTCTAGGTAATCAGCTGCGACATCGCCCTCTTCTTCAAGTTGGGTAATTAAACTCTTTTTGTCCTTTACCTTCTCATCCACTGCCTCACTCATTTTGCCTCCAAAGTGTTATTTATACTGTTTGTTATATTTTGATAGTTTTTGTACTGATTTAACTAACGCCTCTTTTTCTTCTTTTTTGGTTGCTTACGTTGACCTTTTTGTTGCTCTTCAACAATTGTGGTGCCATCTATCTGGTTTGGATTTTCATCTGTTCCATCTTTAGCTGCTCGCTTTTTTTGCAGCTCTTCATATGCTGGCGAGCCTGGTGTTGGGTTTCGCTTAATTACATAGTACTGCTGACCCCAGGTCCAAAGATTTGTAGTTGACCAATAAATTAAAACTCCGATTGGAAAGTTAACACCGGTTACTGCAAAAATAACTGGGAATAAATACAACATAATTTTTTGCTGTTGCAACATTAAATTATTTGAGGCATCCATCTTAGGCATTCCCTTAACCATTAATTGGCGTTGGGTGGTAAAGGTGGTGGCGGACATAAAAATAATTAAAATTACTGTGATTATTTTGGTGGTTAAATCACTAGAGCCTAAAAATGTGCCAGATAGTGGGGCGCCAAAAAAGGTAGCCTCGCGGGCACTGACTAGATACTCACCCTTCATTAATCCTCGGGCTTGATTTTGGCTAATGCTATTTAATACCCAAAAGAGTGCGAAAAATATTGGGGCTTGGGCCAGGATTGGAAAACATGAGGCTAGCGGATTTGTTTTGTGCTCTCGGTATAACTTCATCATCTCTTCAGATTGTTTTTGCCGATCATCCTTATACTTTTTTTGAATCTCCTTCATATGTGGAGCAAGCGCGGTGAGAGCCCTTTGGGATTTAATCTGCTTTACAAAAAGTGGAATTAAGATAATTCGAATCAAAATAACTAGGGCGATGATGCCTAATGACCATTGTAGATTTGGGTTGTTGGTAAAAGCTAGTAGATCATGAAAGGTTACAAGTACCCAAGAAACAGCGGTGTATAAGGGGTTTAGAATGAAATCCATTAACTCATCTGCCTTTCTCTAATTACTAAAGCTGCTTGATTTGATGGGTAATCCACCCCACCGTGAGATAGTGGATTACATCTAATAACTCGCCAAAGTGACATCGCTGCTCCCTTTAAGCCAAACTCCTTAACTGCCAACTCTGCATATGTGGAGCAGGATGGGTAGTACTTACATCTTGGGGCAAAGGCAGGTGAGATAAATTTTCGATACCCTAAAATTAAAATTAAAAATATCTGCTTCACACATCCGCCTTATTGTTTTTAGAAAACTTTAAATTTATTTTAGAAAATAACTCATTAATCTCTGGTGTGTAATTTTTACTCGGCTTTAACACCCGAACTACTAACATTAAATTTTGATTTAGCTTTGGCAGCTGGGTTGCTAAGTTGTGGCGTAATTTTCTACTAACTAGGTGCCTAGTTACCGATCCACCAACTGAGCGATTAACAATTAAGCCAGCTTGGCTTTGATTAGATTTACTCACCAATACATAAATAACTAGATTTTCACTTGTGAAGCGGCTGCCAGTTTTGGTTACTAAATTAAAGTCAGAGCCAACTCTTAGGCGGTTTGGTTTAGGTAACACGAGGGGGTTATTTGTTATTAGGCAGAGATTTTGGCGCGGCCCTTTGCGCGGCGAGCTGATAAAACACCTCGACCACCACGGGTTGCCATGCGAGCGCGAAATCCATGCTTTTTAGCCCGCTTGCGAACATTGGGCTGGAAGGTGCGCTTCATAAATCTCTCCTAAACAATTATTTTTCTCCCGATTAAGGGTCACAACGGTATGGGTGGTAAGGGTAGGGGTTTAAGACAAGATGGGTCAAACCGCCGATATCGACCTGCCCCAGCCACCCCAGGGCTACCCCAGACGGGGCCTTGAGCTTTATTGGTGTGGATAACCACTTGCTTTCCTGAGTGCTTACCCCTATCTTCGCCCTCTATCCACAGATTTTCCCCTCTTTGGCTAGAAATTGAAGTTTAAAGGACAGGTTTAGACCACAGCCTGTGGATAAGTATGTGGAGAACTTTTAGAGGGCTTTTAGCCAGGATTATGGGTGGATAGATGGCAACACTGGCACAGGTAGATCTACAAAAGTTGTGGGAGCAGGTGGTCTCATCCATCTCCACTCCACAATACGGCGCATTTTTAAGTCGCACCAAACCCCTTGGCTTACTGCCAGGTGAGGGTGAGGATGGCAGCAACCTCCTACTTTCAGCTCCAGATCTTTTTACTAAAGATGTGTTGGAGACCAGGTTGCGCGCTTTAGTAACTGATGAGTTATCAAATTTGTTGGGTGAGAAAATAAATATCGCAGTTACCGTCACATTAGATAGTAAGGATGAGTTGGCTGTTGAGGGTAGTGAGGTTTTAACACCCGATGCTCACCTAGATTTATTAGAGACTGCTGGTGATAGTAAATCTGGTACTGGTAGAAACTCTAACTCGCTAAACACAAATGAGAGTGCGCAATTAAATCCAAGATATATCTTTGAAACATTTGTAATTGGGGCATCAAATAGATTTGCTCACGCTGCAGCGGTGGCGGTGGCAGAGGCGCCAGCAAAGGCTTACAACCCGCTATTTATTTATGGTGAATCTGGTCTTGGTAAAACCCACTTACTACATGCGATTGGGGCATACGCTAAAGAGTTATATGGCTCAACCCGGGTTAGGTATGTATCTAGTGAGGAGTTTACAAATGATTTTATTAACTCTATCCGTGATGACAAGGCCTCGGTTTTTCAAAGAAGATATCGTGATCTAGATATTTTATTAGTTGATGATATTCAATTTTTAGAAAATAAGGAGCGGACTCAAGAGGAGTTCTTCCATACTTTTAATACTTTATATAACGCTAATAAGCAGATTGTTATCTCAAGTGATCGACCACCAAAACAATTAACTACTTTGGAAGATCGCCTGCGCTCTAGATTTGAGTGGGGATTAATTACCGATATTCAACCACCAGAGCTTGAAACTAGAATTGCAATCTTAAGAAAGAAAGCTGCGCAAGATAAATTAAACGCCCCCGATGATGTGCTTGAGTATATTGCAAGCAAAATTTCAACCAATATCCGGGAGTTAGAGGGTGCGTTAATTCGGGTTACCGCTTTTGCGTCCCTAAATCGCCAAGGTGTTGATTTATCCCTGGCTGAGATTGTGTTAAAGGATTTAATCCCAGAGGAGGGAGGCCCAGAAATTACCGGACCTACCATCATGGCCCAAACCGCCTCCTACTTCTCACTCTCAGTTGATGATCTTTGTGGCACCTCAAGATCTCGGGTTTTAGTAAATGCTCGCCAAATAGCGATGTATTTATGCCGGGAGTTAACTGAGCTATCCCTACCTAAGATCGGTCAGGCATTCGGCGG
>Ga0208598_1000084_pt1 | contig 33420 bp, 31 predicted proteins | sample LakMenEpi22Jun12_FD_150726 | JGI IMG/M metagenome (GOLD analysis project Ga0208598, IMG submission 150726) | Freshwater microbial communities from Lake Mendota, WI - 22JUN2012 deep hole epilimnion (SPAdes) | ecosystem: Environmental > Aquatic > Freshwater > Lake > Epilimnion/Euphotic zone ... | reverse complement strand
GCCTTCTGTTTTGAAATCGTTGGCTAAAACATGGGTGAACATGAACATCCCCATGCCAGAGGCATCAACCACGACAGTGTTTTGACCACTGAGTGCGCCACTACTGAAATCGGAGGCATCAATATTCGTTCCACTGATCGACCAATACACCACCGTGCCGTTGGCCACACCCATGGTGTGCACCATGGTGGTGAGCGCCAGCCCTTCGCCGATGGACGAAGCGGACGGAAAAAGCAGGTAGGTCATTGAGGGAGTGCGGGGGCGCCGGAAGGCCAGTCGAGCGACTGATAAGAAGGGGGCAGTGGAAGGTGGAACGCCAGGGATGCAGTGGCATCAAGCGGGTGGAAAGTTCATCTGCTGGCATCACCGTTGGTGAGCTTCAGAACTTGATCGCCCAACCCTCAAGGGATTGACAGGCGTGTTAAGAAGCTTACAATTGAAGGTTAGCCGGAAATTTTCGGGTCTGCGCAAAACTTCTTCGAATTGCAGTCCCGCGCCGCAGCACCTCCAAGAGCTCCTAGTCATCCATGCCTATCCCAAGGGCAGGCGGCCCATGGAAAAGACTTCGTTTGTCAGGGATTCCAACTAAAACAACTCATCAGTAACCGGATTAGTAAGGGTGCCGATCCCCTCAATTTCCACGCTGACCACATCGCCAGGCCGCAGCCACCGGGGGGGATTGGCTGCCATTCCCACCCCCTCCGGCGTGCCGGTGAAGATCACGGTGCCGGGCAACAGGGTGGTACTCCCGCTCAAGAACGCGATCAGGGAAGGCACGTCGAAGATCATGTCGCCCGTCTCACCCTGCTGCACAATCTCCCCGTTCAAGGTGGTACGCAGATGGAGGTGGAGGGGATCCTCCAGCTCGTTGGGCGGCACCAGCACCGGGCCCAGGGGCGCAAAGGTGTCAAACGTCTTGCCCCGACACCACTGCCCTCCGCCCCACTGCTTCTGCCAGTCGCGGGCGCTCACATCATTCCCGCAGGTGAAGCCCAGCACCGCCCCCAGCGCCTCATCCCGGCTCACGTTGCGGCAACGCCGCCCGATCACCACCGCCAACTCCCCCTCGTAATCCACCTGGCCGCTTGCCAACGCCCTGGGCAAGGCAATCGGCGCCTCTGGATCCTGCACCGCCCCTGGCGACTTCATGAACAGCACCGGCCACTCCGGTAGGGCGGCGCCGGTTTCGGCAGCATGGCGCCGGTAGTTCAGACCGATGCAGAAGATGGCCGCCGGCTGCACCGGCGCCAAAAGCCGGCCCACACGGGCCTCTTCCCCACTGGGTTCCCACTGGCCAAATGGATCGCCACGAAGGCGCTCCCAGCGGCCCGAGTCATCGCCTCGGGCGACGTGCACCCCACCCTCGGGATCCTGGTAGCGGATCAGGGGCATGGCCTAGCCCTGGGCTCCTGCCTTCACCTTCTTGCCCAAGGCCGCAGTGAGGTTGCGCAGGGCATCGGAGGCGTCCAGCCGGTCGAGGGCCGCACTGATCAAGGCGGGACCATCCGTGACCTGCAGAAAGGCCTGCAGGGCCTCCCAGAGTTCCCCCTCCGTCTTCACCCGCCGGGCCGCCTGGAACCCCATGGCCAGAGCCAGACCCACATGGTCCACGGGGGCCACATCGTTGAAGGGGCCATCGAGCATGGGTCGCTCTGTGCCGTAGCCGGCGTTGTCCATCACCACCACCAGGGCAGGAATGCGGTAGCGGGCCAGGGTGGCCAACTCGATGGCGCTCATCAGCAGGGCCCCATCCCCCACCAGCACCAGGGGCCGCTGATCCGGGCGCGCGCCCCAGGCGCCTACCGCCGCCGGCAGGGCGAATCCCAGGGATGCCCAGTTGCCGCTGTTGATGTAGTCGTTGGCCTCCTTCAGATGGAGGGCGAGGGAGGCAAAGGTGGCATCGCCGGTGTCGGCCAGCACCACCGTGGTGTCGGCCAGCACCGCATCCACCGCCAGCAGCAGGCGGCGCACCGTGAGGGGTTGTTCCGCCACCGGCACGAAGGGTTCTGCTGCCGGGGGACTCACCTGGGGCCGGTAGGCCGTGGGCTGGGCTGGGGGCCCCGCTTCCCGCCACACCTGGAGCAGGGTCATGGGATCGAGGGTGTCCTGGTCGCCCTGGATCCAGCGCAGCCCCTGATCCATCTCCACCCGCAGACAGGCTTCGGGATTGAGCTGCATGGTGAACACCCCCGTATCCAGATCGCTGAAAGGCATGCCCAGGATCAGCAGGCCATCGCTGCCCTCCACGACCTCCCGCACCGCCTCAGCTCCCATGGCCCCCTCATAGACCCCCAGATACAGGGGATGTTGCTCACTGAGAAGGGATTTGCCGCTGAGGCTGGTGGCAAAGGGCCAGCCCTCCCGCTCCAGCACCTCCTGCAGCGCCTGCTGGAGGCCGAAGCGATGCACCTCCACCCCCGCCAGCACAACCGGCCGCTGGCGGCTGCGCATCCATTCCAGGATCTCCAGGCCCGTGCGGCGATGGAAATCGGCCACCTGGGGCACCGCCTGCAGGGTGAGGGGGGGCAACGGGCCGGGCACCGGGCGGGTGAGGGAATCGCGGGGCAATTCCAGATAGCCCGGGCGCGATTCCCTGCGCATGGCGTCCAGCACCCGGAGCATCTTGTCCACCGCCGTTCGGCCTGAGTCCAGGCAGGCCGTCTGCACGCAGACCTCCTTGAAGAAGCGCTCCTGGGTGTCACTGGCCCGGATGCGGTGATGGAGCAGGGCATGCTCATCCGATTCCCGCAGACCCGGGGCACCGCTGATCACCAGCAGGGGGGAGCGCTCCCCATAGGCTCCCGCCACCGGATTGAGCAGCTTGAGGGCTCCCACGCCATAGGTCACCACCGCCACCCCCAGTCCCATCAGGCGGGCGTGAGCATCCGCCGCGAAGCCGGCCCCCTCCTCCCCGGCCATGCAGATCACATCAATCGGGGAGCGCTCCAGCCGGTCGAACAGCCCCAGCACGTAATCGCCCGGCACCCCATAGACCCGCTCCACGCCCCGTTGAAGAAGGGCATCAATGAGCTGAGAGGTGATGTCCATGGGAGGCGATCAGGTGGGAGCCAGGCTGCGGCGCAACTGCCCGCAAGCCGCATCCTGATCCAGCCCCCGGCTGGCGCGAACGCTCACGGCGATGTGCTGCTCCAGCAGGCGTTGGCGAAACCGCTCCACCCGCTGCTCGGAGGGCCGTTCAAAGGTGTCCTCGCTGATGGGGTTGTAGGGGATCAGGTTCACATGGCTCTGGAATCCCCGCAGCTGGTGGGCCAGGGCATCGGCTTGCTGGGGGGCGTCATTCACCCTAGCCAGAAGGATGTATTCAAAACTCACCCGTCTGGAAGTCTGGCTGGCGTAGTGGCGGCAGTCGGCCAGGAGCTGGTCGATGGGATAGGCCCGGGCCGTGGGGATGAGCTCCTCCCGCAGGCGCTGATCCGGCGCATGCAAGCTCACCGCCAGGGTGAACTGGGCTCGGCCCAGCACCTGATGGGCCTTGTCTGCCAGGGTGGGCAGGGTGCCCGGCACGCCCACCGTGCTCACCGTGATCTGCCGCTGGGCCATGCCCAGATCGCGGCACAGCACGGTCACTGCTTGAAGCACCGCGTCGGTGTTGAGCAGGGGCTCGCCCATCCCCATGAACACCACGTGGGTGGGGCGCCGATCCATGGCCTCCCGCACGCTGAGCACCTGATCCACGATCTCGTGGAGGGCCAGGGATCGGGCCAATCCATCCTGCCCCGTGGCGCAGAACCGGCAGGCCATGGGGCAGCCCACCTGGGAACTCACGCAGACCGTGAGCCGATCGTCAGTGGGGATCCCGACGCTCTCCAGCCGCAGGCCATCGGTGGTTTCCAGAATCAGTTTGGTGGTGCCATCGGCGGCCACCCGGCGGTGCTGTTCCACCAAGCGGCCCACCAGCGGCTCGCCCTGCGCCATCTCCCGCTGCTGCAAGGTGTGGCGCCACGCCTTGGGAAGCACGGTGATGGACGCCAGATCATGGGCCCCCCTTCGGTAGAGCCATTCGTGAATCTGACGCCCGCGAAAGGGAGGCTGGCCTTCCGCCACGGCCCAGCCCTCGAGCTCCTCCACACTCCGGCCCAGCAGGGGAGGGCTCACGGGGTGGTGAGGGGTCAACGGGTTGAGAAGATGCCGTGGCCCAGGTTCCATTCCACGAGCAGCAGGGCAATGAATCCCATCATGGCGAGGCGGCCGTGGAGGAGCTCATTGTGGGGATGGAAGCCCCAGCGCGGCAGGCGACGCCGGGGCAGAGGTGTCCCGAGTTCGGTGGTCTCAGTCATCGCTCAGCAGGCCCTCCTCCTGGAGATCCTCAAGGGCATCGGGATCGGGAAGGAGATCTTCCTCCAATCCCTCCTCCGGGGTGGGGCGGAGGAAAGCCGCGAAGCTGCTGGCGGAGGCATCGATGCCATGGCGGCTGCGGGTGGCCTCCAGATCCTCATCGGAAGGGTCGTCCAGCACGGCCTGGTTGACCGGTGGCGCGGGCAGATCCACGGTGTAATCCGGCCTGAGATTTTGCATGCGTCGGTAGCTGGCCGCCTCCTCCTCCAGGATGTCGGGATGGGGGCCCGCCTCAGCCCGGAGCTCCTCCTCGAACCCACTGAAGCCCGTGCCTGCAGGAATCAGGCGGCCGATGATCACGTTCTCCTTGAGGCCCCGCAGCCAGTCGCTCTTGCCCTCGATGGCTGCTTCCGTGAGCACCCGGGTGGTTTCCTGGAAACTGGCGGCCGAGATGAAGCTGTCGGTGTTGAGGGAGGCCTTGGTGATGCCCAGCAGCACGGGGGTGAACTCGGCTGGAGCCCCTCCCGTGATGGCCATGGCGGAATTCACCTGCTCCACCTGGCGGAGCTCGATGAGCTCGCCAGGCAGGAGGGTGGTGTCACCCGCATCCTCGATCCTCACCTTATTCGTCATCTGGCGGACAATCACCTCGATGTGCTTGTCGTCAATCGAAACCCCCTGGGATTTGTAGACGTTCTGCACTTCCAGCACCATACGGAACTGCAGCTTGGAAATAGCCTCCTGAGCAGCCTCCATGGTGGGTTTCCTTGTGCGCAGATCTTCAAAGAAGCACTCCAGCAATTCGTGAGGATTGATGGGGCCATCGGTGAGCAGTTCACCGGCATTCACCTGCTGGCCATCACTCACCATGACGGTGCGGCCCAGGAGGATGGGGTAATCGGTGAGGGCATCATCGGCTTCGATCACCGACACCGTGATCGAGTCGTCGTCTTCCCCTTGCTTGATCTGAACCGTACCGCCCTTGCGGCAGAGGATGGAGGAATCTCGGGGACGACGGGCCTCCAAGAGTTCCTCGATCCGGGGAAGACCCTGCACGATGTCACCGGTTTTCTGCCGTTCGAACACCAGCAGCGCCAGTCCGTCTCCGCGCTGGACCAATTCCCCGTCTCGCACATGGAGAACGGAGTCGGGGGACACCATGTAGGGGCGGCCCAGGCGAATGGTGATCTCGCCATCGCTGATGGCCTCCACCTGCCCGCAGCAGGGTGCCTTCAGATCGTCGCCCAGGACATCTCCTTCCACCACACGGTCGCCGACAGCCACGGCGGACTTGATTCCCTGGATGGGAATCGACCGGGTGTCTCCGGCCCGCTCCACAATCAACCTGCGGATGGGCTCATCCGAGGTGGCTTCCGGAAGCTGCACCAAGCCATCCTCCTTACAGAGGATCTGGGTGGTAGCCACCACATCGCCCCGTTTGACAAGATGACCATCGTCCACCTGCAGCTCAGTGTGGGTGGAGCCATGGCTGGCGTCGGAGAGGGTGTCGCGGCGGACCAGAAGGGTTTCCAGGATCACCAATTGGAGGCGATCGATGGTTTTGGCCCGCTTGTCGGCGATGGCCTCCACATCAACAGTCATCTGAGGGGTGGTGTCGAACGTTTCCAGGATCAGCTGGGTGCGCAGGAGCTCCACCCCATCCACAGACTTCACTAGCTCCCCATCTTTGAAGGTGAGCCGCTGGGTAGCCTTCAGACCCAGATGGGGTCCTCCGGTCTGTTTGACGGTCAGTGATTCCGGTAGGTAGGCCTCATCGGGGATCGAGTACTCCTCCACGGGCCGCAGCAGGAGGGCTCCACCTTCCGTTGTATCCACAGACTCAACAAACACCATGGCTTCTGCCTTCAGTCCAGGAGCGATCTCATCGCCAGGATTCACCATCAAGCCGTCCTGATAGCGACTCAACACCTTGCTGTCGGCAATGAGGTGAAGGCTGCCCGAACGCACAATGATTTCGCGAAGAATGTCATTCTTCTGCGTCACGGTGACGATGCCAGCCGTCTGGCTAAAGATGTCTTTGACGACTTCCGTGCCAGCCTCAATCCATTGCCCATCTTCAATCATCAACAGGGAAATATCCTTATTGATTTCATGAGTTTCCTGGGGAACCCAGAGCAGAGTTCCACCCTTGCTCACTTCAAAGCCATGCTTGGCAGATCGTGCTTTTTTGATCGAGAGACCGGGGGAAAATTTCACCATCCCACCGGTTTTGGTTCGGAAACGATCATCGGCCAACTCGGCAATCACTTCACCGGAGCCGATCTTGCTGCCAGGAGCGGTGCGAAGGAGATACTTCGCACCTTCCTTGTCATCCAGGTGCCAGATCTCGCCCGAATGGGTGGATTCGTGCACCAACTTGCAATCCTTCAGGATCAAACTGGTGGTAACAATCTGCACCTCGCGCGAGTCTCCTGCAGACTCCCGCAAGCGGACTGCACCCCCGTATTCACTCACCAACCGGCTTTCCGCCAACACATCACCCGTTTGGGCCGGCTTGGCACCCTGAACCACGGGTTGGGCGTTGGGGGGCAGGTTGTAGACGTCGCCACTGAACACCCAAAGCCGACCTAGCCGTTGAGCCTTATGGGTGATATTCCCCTGCCGATCGGTCACCTCGCGGGGCTGGATCACATCTTCAAAGCGCACCTGACCCGCCAGGTCGCAGATCACATCTTTGGTGGCCTTTTCAACGCTTTTCTTCACCTGCGCACCCGATGAAATCTGAGCGAGAATGGTGTCGGAAAGAACCGTCTGGCCATCATTCACAAACAGAATGGAGCCGGTTGTGATGTCCAGCTTCTGCCCCTTGCCCTTATCGGTGGGCTTGAGATTCAGGGTGAAGTCTGTTTCCGCGAGATGGGCCTCCACGCCGTGGGGTGTGCGATGGGGGCGGACCCGGGCCTTGGCCCCGAACTCCACCACACCGGCAGCGAGGGAGCGCACCACACCGGTTTCGGCCGTGGACACACCGCCGGTGTGGAAGGTGCGCATGGTGAGCTGGGTGCCGGGCTCACCGATGGACTGGGCCGCAATGATGCCCACTGCCTCTCCCAGGTCAACCAGCTGGTTGTGCGCTAGAGCCCAGCCGTAGCACTTACGGCAGACCGACCGGGAGGCCTCACAAGTGAGGGGTGATCGCACGACCACCGCACGGATGCCAGCCGCCTCAATGGCCCGGCTCAGGGGAGCATCGATCTCCCCATCCCGGGCGGCCAGCTCCTGGCCGTTCTGATCCACGATCGGCTCGGCCGCCAGGCGACCCACAAGCTTGCTGAAAAAGCGACCCTTCTCATCCGCCTCAATCAAGAGACCACGGGTGGTGCCACAGTCTTCCTCCCGCACGATCACATCCTGGGCCACGTCCACCAGGCGTCGGGTGAGATAACCCGAGTCGGCCGTGCGCAGGGCCGTATCCACCAGACCTTTGCGGGCGCCATAGGAGGAGATGACGTACTCCGTGACCGTGAGCCCTTCGCGGAAGTTGGTGCGAATGGGCAAGTCGATGATCTCCCCTTGGGGGTTCGCCATCAGACCCCGCATACCCACGAGCTGGCGCACCTGGGACATGTTGCCCCGGGCCCCGGAGTTGGCCATCATCCAGACGGAATTGAGGGGGTCGTTCTCATTGAAGTTGCGCTTCACTTCTTCAACGAGTCGCTCATTCGTTTCCGTCCAGGTATCAATCACCTTGGTGTGGCGCTCCACCTCCGTAATTTCCCCAAGGCGATAGCGCTCCTCGGTGTTCGTGATCTCTTCCTCGGCTTCCTGGAGCAAGCGGGCTTTTTCCGAGGGGATCCGCAGGTCGTCCACAGAGATGGACACCGCCGCCTGGGTGGCGAAGTGAAAACCGAGGTTTTTGAGCTCATCCGCCATGGAAGAGGTGGCCGCCGTGCCGTGGTGCTTGTAGGCCCAGGCCACCAGGTTGCGCAGCACCTTCTTGTCGATCACCCGATTCCGGAAGGGAGGGGCGACGGTGCCAAATGGTGACTCCAACTTGGAGGGTTCAGGGGCGGGGGCGGCTTTGGCTGCTTTCTTCTTGGAGGAGGTGCTCATGGCCGGTGCAGATCAGAGATAAGGAAAGGAATCAGGTGGGGAGAGGATTATTTGGCGGCCACAGCATCAATGATGGTTTGGTTGATCACCACACGACCCACGGTGGTGAGGAGATAGCGGCTGATCAGGGCACCGTCTTCATCAAAACGATCTCGCCGGAAACGCCATTGCTCCACACGGGTGCCGTCGGTGAGGGTGTCGGAAGAGAGGGGCGCATCGGCCTCATCATCAGCTTCCACCTCCCCGGGGAAACGCACCCAAACCCAGTCGTGGAGATGAAGGTGTTTCTCATCAAAGGCCGCAATCACATCCTCCAGCCCGGCGAAGGTCCGGGAGCGATCCCCGAACTCGGGCTTTTTCTTGGCCCGATTCACGGCGGTGAGGTAGTAAGCCCCCAGCACCATGTCTTGGGACGGCGTGATGATCGGCTCACCGGTGGCCGGCGAAAGGATGTTGTTGCTGGCGAGCATCAACATGCGGGCCTCTGTCTGGGCTTCAATCGCCAGGGGAACGTGCACGGCCATCTGGTCGCCATCAAAGTCAGCGTTGAAGGCTGGGCAAACCAGGGGGTGAAGTTGGATGGCACGCCCATCCACCAGCTTGGGTTCAAAAGCCTGGATGCCGAGACGGTGCAGCGTGGGAGCACGGTTCAAGAGGATGGGGTGTCCCTCGATCACCTCCTGCAGCACCTGCATCACCTCGTCGTCGGCCTTTTGGATCAGCTTCTTGGCCGCCTTGATGTTGTTCACGATGTTCTGACGGATCAGACGGTGAATCACAAAGGGCTGGAAGAGCTCAATCGCCATCTCCTTGGGCAGGCCGCATTGATGCATCTTCAATTTGGGGCCCACCACGATCACGGAGCGGCCGGAGTAGTCGACCCGCTTACCCAGGAGGTTTTGGCGGAAGCGTCCCTGCTTGCCCTCGATGATGTCGCTGAGAGATTTCAGAGCCCGGTTATTGGCACCCACCACCGTGCGACCCCGGCGACCGTTGTCGATCAGAGCATCCACGGCCTCCTGCAACATCCGCTTTTCGTTGCGGACGATGATTTCTGGAGCCAGGATTTCCTGGAGACGGGCCAGACGGTTGTTGCGGTTGATCACCCGCCGGTAGAGATCATTGAGATCACTGGTGGCAAAGCGGCCCCCATCCAGCTGGACCATGGGCCGCAGGTCAGGAGGAATCACCGGAATCACATCCAGCACCATCCACTCCGGTCTGGCGTTGGTGGCGATGAAGTTATCAATCACCCGCAGGCGCTTGATGAGCTTCGCGCGCTTCTGCCCCTTACTGGCGCTGATCTCTTCGCGAAGCTGCTCGGCAATTTCGTTGAGCTCTAGATCGGAGAGCAGTTGTTTCAGAGCCTCGGCACCGATCCCAACGATGGGCTCGTTTTCGATCTCCGAATCCTCCGCAAAAATCTGATCCTCGATCTCCAGCCATTCGTCCTCAGTGAGCAACTGCTTGTAGGCCAGGTCTTTGTGATCACCGGGGTCGAGAACGACGTAGCAGTTGAAGTAAACAATCTGCTCCACATCCCTCAAGGGCATGTCGAGAAGGATGGCTACATAGCTGGGAATGCCCTTCAGATACCAGACGTGGGAGACAGGAGCTGCGAGCTTGATGAACCCCATGCGGTGGCGCCGCACCCGGCTCTCGGTGACTTCCACCCCACAGCGCTCACAGACGATGCCCCGATGGCGCACCCGCTTGTACTTGCCGCAGTGGCACTCCCAATCCTTGGAGGGGCCGAAGATCTTCTCGCAGAACAACCCATCCATCTCTGGCTTGAGCGTGCGGTAGTTGATCGTTTCCGGCTTGGTGACTTCTCCAACCACCTGGCCATTGGGCAGGGTGCGCTGCCCCCATTGCATGATCCTCTCGGGGGAAGCGAGGGTGATCTTGACGTAGTCGAAGTAGTTTTCGCTTCGAGGAGTGCTGTTAGACATGGCAGGAAGGGGGTGCGGGGAAGCAGGGAAGGGAAGAGGGATCAGTCTTCGTCGTAGTCAGCGACACCCAGGGACTCGTAGGTGGGACGACTCGGTGTGCTTCGTCGAGGATTCACGTCCTGCATGAGATCCACTTCTTCACCGGCATCGGTGTAAACCGCGATATCCAATCCGAGGGACTGCAGCTCACGCATCAACACCTTGAAGGACTCGGGCGTGCCCGGCCTGGGGATGGGCTTGCCCTTGACGATGGCGTTAAGCGCTTCGTTTCGGCCCTGCATGTCGTCGGATTTCACCGTGAGCAGCTCCTGCAGGGTGTAGGCCGCGCCGTAGGCCTCCAGCGCCCAGACCTCCATCTCCCCGAGCCTCTGGCCGCCCTGCTGGGCCTTGCCGCCCAGAGGCTGCTGGGTGACCAGGGAGTAGGGGCCGGTGGAGCGGGCATGGATCTTGTCGTCCACCAGGTGGACCAGCTTGAGGATGTGGGCATACCCCACGGTCACGGGCTGGTCGAAGGCCTCACCGGTGCGGCCATCAATCAACTGGATCTTGCCGGGGTTTTCAGGGTCGTAGACCCAATCCTTGCCAGGTTGCTTGGCCGCTTCCTCCAAGTAGGCCTGCACGGTTTGCTTGGACTTTTCGGCTCCGTGCATCTCGTCGAAGGGAATGACCTTGACGCGGCACCCCAGATGGGAGGAGGCCCAGCCCATCAAGCACTCGAACACCTGGCCCACATTCATGCGGCTGGGCACACCCAGGGGGTTCAGAACGATGTCGATCGGCGTGCCATCCGGGAGATAAGGCATGTCTTCCCTGGGGAGGATCCGGCTGATGATTCCCTTGTTGCCATGGCGACCGGCCATCTTGTCGCCCACCTGGATCTTGCGGCGCTGGGCCACATACACCCGCACCACCATGTTGGCGCCAGGCGGCAGCTCATCACCCTGCTCCCGTGTGTAGATCCGCACGTCCACCACCCGGCCCCGCTCCGTGCTGGGTACCCGGAGAGAGTTGTCTCTCACATCCCGTGCTTTCTCACCAAAGATGGCACGAAGCAGCTTCTCTTCAGGGGGCTGGTCGGATTCGCCCTTGGGGGTCACTTTTCCAACAAGAATGTCGCCACTCTCGACGTATGCACCAGTTCGAATGATGCCCATTTCGTCGAGATTTCTCAGACTCTCTTCCGCAACATTGGGAATCTCCCGGGTGATCTCTTCAGGACCAAGCTTGGTTTGACGAGCCTCGATTTCATACTTCTCAATATGAACCGAGGTATAGAGATCGTCATGGACAAGTCGCTCACTGACGAGGATCGCGTCCTCGTAGTTGTAGCCCTCCCAAGGCATATAAGCGATCATCACATTTTGACCCAGAGCAATCTCACCCCCCTCGCAGGCGGATCCATTGGCCAACACCTGCCCCGCAATCACCTGGTCGCCCTGTTTGACGATGGGACGCTGATTGAGGCAGGTATCTTGATTGGATCGCTGATATTTTTGGAGATAATGGGTATACTCAATTCCTTCATCATCACGGATCACGATCGCCGTTGCATCAACGAAGGTGACGGTGCCATTCACCCGGGTGATCGGAACCATCCCCGAATCTCGGGCCACCTGGGTCTCCAGACCGGTTCCCACCAGAGGGCGCTCGGGCCGGAGCAGCGGCACGGCCTGGCGCTGCATGTTGGACCCCATCAGGGCCCGGTTTGCATCATCGTGCTCCAGGAACGGAATCAGGGAGGTGGCGACAGAAATCACCTGAACAGGTGAGAGCTGCACATAATCCACCTGCTGGGGGGGGACTTTTTCGAAATCCTGGCGATACCGCACCGGAACCAGATCGGAGGTGATCAGGCCATCCGCATCCGTGGAAATATCCCCTGGGGCGATGCGGCATTCATCCTCCAAATCCGCGGAGAGATAGATCGGCTCGCCACTCTTCACCACCACCCCGTTCTCCACTTTCCAGAAGGGGGTTTCGATGAAACCGTACTCGTTGACCCGGGCGTGGGTGGCCAGGGAACCGATGAGGCCGGCGTTGGGTCCTTCCGGAGTTTCGATCGGGCAAATACGACCGTAGTGGGAGGGGTGAATGTCGCGAACGGCGAAGCCGGCCCTCTCGCGGGTGAGCCCCCCGGGGCCGAGGGCGCTGATGCGACGCTTGTGAGTGAGCTCAGCCAGCGGATTGGTCTGATCCATGAACTGGCTCAACTGGCTGGAGCCGAAAAATTCCTTGATCGCTGCCACCAGCGGCTTCGGATTCACCAGCTGGGCTGGAGTGAGGGAGTCGGTTTCGCCGACGGTCATCCGTTCCTTGATGATGCGCTCCAGACGGTTCAGACCCACCCGAACCTGGTTCTGCAGCAACTCACCGACGGAACGCACGCGGCGATTGCCCAGATGGTCGATGTCATCGAGACAGGCCCCGCCCACATCGAGTTCCAGGTTGATCAGGTAATCAATCGTGGAGAGCACATCCTCAGGGGTGAGGGTGCGTACCGCATCGGGGATGGTGAGCCGGAGCTTCTTATTTATTTTGTAACGGCCCACGCGACCCAGGTCGTAGCGCTTGGGATCAAAGAAGCGGCTGTGAAGCAATTGCTGGCCACCACTAACAGAAGGGGGCTCTCCGGGACGGAGCTTTTTGTAAAGCTCCAGCAGGGCCTGATCCTCGGAGGAAATGCCCTCGTCATTAGCGGCAGCGATCGATTTTTGATAATACTCAGGGTGCCTTAATTTATCCAGAACATCGTTATCCGAAAGACCAATAGCCCTCATCAAAACGTGGGCATTGATCTTGCGAGTCTTATCCACCCTGACGTGGAGTAGATCGTTTTTGTCCGTTTCAAATTTCAGCCAGGCGCCCCGGTTGGGAATCAAGCTGGCATTGAAGGTTTTACGACCATTCTTATCTTGCTCATCCTTGAAATAAACCCCTGGCGAGCGCACGATCTGGTTCACGATCACACGCTCCGCCCCGTTGATGATGAACGTTCCCCGCTCGGTCATCAGGGGGAGTTCACCGATGAACACCTCCTGTTCCTTGATCTCGCCGGTCTCCTTGTTCACCAAACGGCAGGTGACATACATCTGGGAGGCAAACGTCGCATCCCGGCGTTTGGCTTCTTCCACATCATGACGGGGACGCTTGAGCCGATATTCATCCCCGATGAAATGGAGCTCCAGCTTGCCGGTGTAGTCGGTGATCGGGGAGAAGCTGTCAAGCTCTTCAATCAGACCTTTTTCCAGGAACCACTTGAAACTTGCCCGCTGAACCTCCACCAGATCGGGGAGGTAAGTGACGGTCTTGGCGACCTGGATCGCGCTGCTCATGCGGAAACCTGCAGACTGGAGGACGGGTGGAACGGGGGGAAGGGGCGCCTAGAACGACGGATGACAAGGGAACCCACCTCCCCAGAGGGATGGAGCCTGGCGCTCAAGGCCAGCTAGGGGGAGGATCCCCAAAGACACAGGGCCTCGCGCAAAAGCGCCTCGCCAATTGTTGAAACCATCGCCGTGGGAGGGATCACCAAGGAAGCCGACAACGAGGAAAAGGGGCGCTGCCGCCACTGGACCAATTAGAAATCATACAGTGTGAAGGTCCAAGCCAAAAAGGCGCGAAGCATTCGCGGTGCTGGTAAAAGCCACCCCTTCGAAGGTTTCCCCCCGAAGCTCGGCCACCTTCGCCGCAACGACAGCCACATTGGCCGGTTCATTGCGCTTGCCCCGGCGGGGCGCTGGCGAGAGAAAGGGGCAGTCGGTTTCCACCATGTAGCGATCAGCCGGCACCAACTGAGCACAGGCCTGAATGGCCTCCGCCTTGTTAAAGGTGACCGTGCCACTGAAACTGATGTGAAAGCCAAGCTCCAGAAAGGCTTCCATTTCTTCTGGGGTGCCTCCCCAACAATGCATCACCCCTGGGGGACAGATCCCCAGGCCGTGCCGGCGACGAAACACCTCCAGCATCGGAGCGGCCGCGTCCCGGCAGTGGACGATCACCGGCAGCCCCAGATCCCAAGCCAGATCGAGCTGGGGCTGCAACACGGCCAGCTGCTCCTCGAGATTGGTCTCCCTGTAGAGGTCCAAACCCAATTCCCCCACAGCCACGACGCGGCAATCGGCCATGGCCGCGTCCCGGAGCAGGGCAGCGGTGGTGGGCTCCCATTTGCCCACATCGAGGGGGTGCACCCCCACGGCATAGCGGAGCTCTGGGAGCTGGTCAGCCAGCTGACGGATGGCAGGAATTTCCGAAGGCTCCACGCAGGCGTGAACCAGTGCGGTCACCCCTGCCTCCCTCCAGCGGGACACCACCTCCTGAAGGTCACTGTCAAATTGGCGAAACACAAGATGGCAGTGGCTGTCCACCAGGATCGACGCCGTGTCCGGGAGGGTCATCTCAGGGCTCCAGAACCCCTCAGCTGCTTGCCAAGGCCCCTGCAGCGGCAGGCTCAAGGGCTTTTTTCACGGCAGCACTGAGCCGGGATTTCTTGTTGGCCCCGCAGTTCCGGTGCAGCACCCCCACCTTCACGGCCTTGTCGATCTTGCTGAAGGCCGCATTCAGGCTGGTTTCCACGGCTTCCCGGGAGGCAGGCCCCGGCTCCTGGCCGTAGCTGCTGCAAGCCGTGAAGCAACGCTTCATCAGCGTGCGCAAGGCGGATTTGTAGCTGCGGTTGCGCAGGCGATTGCGCTCAGCGACTTCGATGCGTTTCTTTGAGGATCTGTTATTGGCCACGAACCCGGGCAACGTCCGAACAATCGAAAATCCTACCCCACGCCCTTCTCCAACTGGTGACGACCCCGAACCAAGCCCTAGCCTGAGGACTCAGCATTTTTCTCCCCGTGGTCGCCTCCCATCCCGCCCCTGGGGCTCCTTCCGGGACAGCCATTCTTCCCTGCCTCCGAGACCTCCAGGCTGCCGCCGCAAGGCTCCAACAGATCGCTGCTCGCACGGAGGGGAGCCAGATGGGTCAGGAGGAGGTGAAGGTGGCCCTCCTGCTCGAGCAGGTGCGGTTGGAGGGGGACGCCGCTCTCCTGCGCCTCAGCGAAGCCTTTGATGGCGTCCGGCCGGACCCCCTCAGGGTGCCGGAAACCCGGTTGCAAGAAGCCTGGGAGGGGCTGCCCCCCCCCTTGCGGGAGGCCCTCACCCTGGCCCATGGGCGCATCCTCGCGTTCCACCAGCAGCAGCGGCCCGCGGACCTGGCCATCCTGGGAGCCCATGGCGAACGTCTCGGACGCCGCTGGCGGCCCGTGGAACGGGCGGGCCTTTACGTGCCAGGGGGGCGAGCTGCCTACCCCAGCACCGTGTTGATGAACGCCATCCCCGCGCAGGTGGCGGGGGTGGAGCGCATCGTGATGGTGACCCCCCCGGGCCGGGATGGGGAACCCAATGCCACCGTGCTGGCGGCCGCCCACCTGGCCGGCGTACGGGAGGTGTATCGGGTGGGGGGTGCCCAGGCGATCGGCGCCCTCGCCTGGGGCACGGAGTCGATCCCCAGGGTGGATGTGATCAGTGGTCCGGGAAACCTCTGGGTCACCCTGGCGAAAAAGGCCGTGTACGGGCGGGTGGGGATCGACGCTCTCGCCGGCCCCAGCGAAGTGCTGGTGATCGCCGACCACAGCGCCCGAGCCGACCAGGTAGCGGCGGACCTGATGGCCCAGGCGGAACACGACCCCCTCGCAGCGGCGATCCTCATCACAACCAGCGAAGAGCTGGCCGCCGCCGTTCCTGGCGCCGTGGCGGCCCAGCTGACGGATCACCCCAGGGCCGCCATCGTGCGCCAGGCCCTCACCGACTGGGGCCTGATCGTGGTGTGCAACGACCTGAGCGCGGCGGCTCAGCTCAGCGACGCGTTTGCCCCAGAACATCTGGAGCTCCTGGTGGAAAACCCTGAACCTCTCGCCGACCAGATTCGCCATGCAGGCGCAATCTTCCTGGGGGCCTTCAGTCCCGAGGCTGTGGGCGATTACCTGGCCGGCCCCAACCACACCCTGCCCACCAGCGGCACGGCCCGGTTCTCAGGGGCCCTGAGTGTGGAAACATTTCTGCGGCACACCAGCTTGATTGGCTTCAATCGGGAAGCCCTCGACGCCACGGGGAAAGCAGTGATGGAACTGGCCCGCAGCGAAGGCCTTCATAGCCATGCCGAATCGGTGCGCCTGCGGCTCAGCGTTTGACCAGTTCGCGCACGGAGGCCACGCCATCCACAATCTCGCCCACCAACACCTGGTCGGTGAGATTGACAAACAGCCCGTTCTCCAGCACTCCGGGAAGATTGTTGATCTCCTTCTCCAGGTGGGCTGGATCCTTGATGCCGCCGGCAAACGTCACATCCAGCACCAGATTTCCCTGATCGGTGACCACCGGTCCGGCCTTGCGCACCGCCATGCGGAGTTCCGCCTCGCCGCCCATCTCCTTGAGCTGGCCTTTCACTTGGCGCCAGGCCCCGGGGAGCACCTCCACCGGCAAGAGAAAGCCGAGATTGAGGGTGTTCACCAGCTTGGTGGCATCCACCACCACCACGAAACGATCGGCCCGACGGGCCACCAGCTTCTCCTGCACATGACAGGCCCCGCCCCCCTTGATCAACTGAAGGGCAGGATCTACCTCATCCGCACCATCGATGGCCAGATCGATGCGCTGGATGGCGTTCAGGCTCTGCAGGGGGATGCCCAGCTCAGCAGCCAGGACCTCCCCCTGAAAGGAGGTGGTGACACCGGTGATATCCCGGAGCTCACCGCGCTTCAACCTGGCCCCTAGCTCCTGAATCATCAAGGCCGCCGTGGATCCAGATCCCAGTCCCAGCACCATCCCATCCCGGATCTGGGCCACGGCCGCGGTGGCCACGGCCTGCTTCATCTGGGTCTGCAGATCCGACATGGCAAGACAAGAAGCGTGGGGAGGGGCGAGAACGTAGCAAAGCGCTGGGCTCAGCTCGTGGGGGCCGGCAGCTGGGCGGGCTTGATCGAGAGCTGGAGCTCCCGTTGCCCCCGCAACACTTTGAGGGAGAGAGGCTGACCCACCACAGACTTCTCCACCTGCTGGAGGAGGGCCGAGGGGTTGTGCACATCCTGGCCGGCGATCTCCACCACCAGGTCACCCCGCTTGAGTCCCGACTGCTCGGCCGGACTGTCAGGGAGAACTTTCTGCACAAGGGCTCCGTCCCGTTCAGGCAGTTTCACCAGGGCGTCGGGATCCCGATTGTTGTCACGGGCGACCCGGGCGGTGAGGGGCACAAGCTGCAGGCCGAGATAGGGATGGACCACGGTGCCGCCTGAAGCGAGCTGATCGGCCACCCGGTGGGCCAGGTTGATGGGGATGGCAAAACCCAGTCCGGCCCCGGGGCCAGAACGCACCAGGGTGTTGATGCCGATCACTTCCCCGTTGGCATTGATCAGGGCTCCCCCGGAGTTACCCGGGTTGATCGCCGCGTCGGTCTGGATCAGATCCAGCCGTTTGTCAGCAAAGCCCAGGCTGTTGATGTCCCGGTGGAGGCTGCTCACGATGCCCAGGGTCACCGTGCGCTCCAGGCCGTAGGGACTCCCCAGGGCTATGGCCCAGTCACCCACCTCCAGGGCTTCGGAATCTCCCAGCTTGGCCGCCGTGAGCTTGCCCTTGCTGGAGATCCGCACCAGGGCCAGATCGGTGACCCGATCCGTGCCCACCACGGTGCCATCCAGTTGGCGGCCGTCGGCCAGGGTCACCTCCACGGAGTCGACGTCGTCCACCACGTGGGCATTGGTGAGCACCAGGCCCTTGGCCGCATTAATCACCACCCCGGAACCCTGACCCCGCTCGCGCATGCTGCCGGAGGGATCCCCAAACAGATCCCGCAGCAGGGGATCAAGCAGGGCAGGATCAAAGGCCTGGCGATCCACATTGCGCTCGGTGTCGATGCGCACCACCGCTGGCCCGGCCCGTCGGACCGCATCGGCCACAAAACTGTGGGGACTGGCCGTGGCGGCCAGAGCAGCCAGGGCCGCTCCCCGCTCGGGCAGGGGGGCGTCCAGGGGTGGAGGGGTGAGGGGGGTTGGGGCCCCAACCTGCGGAGTGGTGGCCGCACTGGAGCTTGGAGCCTGGATCGGAATCGCCTCGGCGGGAAGGATCGCCCAGGGGGCTAGCCAGAACAGGGGCACCAGCAGCAGAGGCATCAGAAGGAAGCCAAGCCGGCGATAAAGCCGTTTGAGGGGAGGGTTCAGGGGAGGAAGGTCTCCAGACGCAATGAAACGAAATTAGATGGCTTCAGGCAGGGGCCAACACCCCATCCGTGCCGGATTTCCCCCTCCGGTCCCGCCGTTTTGCAAACGCCGTTTGAAGGATCTTCATCAGATCTGACGATCTGTTCCTTCCCACGGACGTTCCACCTTAAGTTTCTGCGAGTGTTAAGCCAGCCATGACTTCAATCCCCCCTGGAATGCGGCGGCGCTGCAACCTCTGCACCGTTGAAATCCAGAGCATGGCCGGGGGAGCCGATCTGGTGTACTTCAGCCAGGGTGCGCCCGGCACCCGGGCCAAGCTCTGGGCTCGGGTGTGCCAATACCTGCGCACCCCCGAGCAGTGCGCCCAGTGCATCAACCAAGACCTCAGCCTGCGGGGCGAGATCACCACCAGCGACTACTACGCTGAGGCACCCAGCTTTGACTTCTCCCCCCAGCCTGGAGGAGCCAGCGGGCCGGCAGGAGCCCCTTAGATAGGAAGGGTCCAAGGGGGAGGGAAAGGGCATCCTTTAAGATGGAAGTTGTGTCCGCCGGGCACGGTCTCCCTGTCAAGGATGCCTCTGTGGCCTCCGTGGCACAGAGGGGAGGATTCCTCCATGGGTCTGGCGGCTCTCGCCGCAGTTCCACCTTGGCCCATCCGCTCATCCCACCCATCACAGAGCTGGCCCGCCAGGTGGCCGAACCGGCTGGCCTCGCCGTGAAGGACGTCCATCTCCTCTCCCATCACATCCCGATGACGGTGCAGGTGGTCGTGGAACGGACCGATGGCAGCGATGTGACCCTGGAGTCCTGCGCAGCCCTCAGTGGCCCCCTCGGGGAAGCTCTGGAAGGGGCCGAACTTCTGGAATCGGCCTACGTGCTCGAAGTGAGCAGCCCCGGTCTGAGCGACCTTCTGGAAACCGACCGGGACTTCACCAGCTTCCGAGGGTTCCCCGTGGACGTGACCCTTCGTCCCGAGGGAGCCGGCGCCACCCGGAAGAGCGGGCTGCTGCTGGGGCGCAGCGAGGATTCCGTTGCGATCAACGTACGCGGTCGCACCCTGAAGCTCCCCCGTGACGCCGTGTTGGACGTTCGCCTCAGCGCCATCGAGGACGGCTGAACCGCCCCAAAGCCCGCCGTTTCTTTCACTCTTCCCCATCCATACCATGGCCCTTGTTTTACTCCCAGGACTCAACAATCTGATTGAAGACATCAGTGAGGAGAAAAAACTGCCACCCCAGGTGGTTGAGGCCGCCCTGCGCGAGGCTCTGCTCAAGGGTTACGAGCGCTATCGACGCACGCTCTATCTGGGAATAAGTGAAGATCCCTTTGATGAGGAATATTTTTCCAACTTTGATGTAGCCCTCGATCTTGATGAGGAGGGCTATCGGGTTCTAGCAAGCAAAATCATTGTTGAGGAGGTGGAAAGCGAAGACCACCAGATCGCCATTGAGGAAGTTTTACAGGTCGCTGAAGATGCCCAGATCGGCGACACGGTGGTGCTGGATGTCACCCCAGAAAAGGATGATTTTGGCCGCATGGCTGCCGCCACCACCAAACAGGTACTGGCCCAAAAACTGAGGGACCAGCAGCGGCGCATGATCCAGGAGGAGTTTGCCGATCTGGAAGATCCCGTGCTAACGGCTCGGGTGATCCGTTTCGAGCGGCAGAGCGTGATCATGGCTGTGAGTAGCGGCCTGGGACGGCCCGAGGTGGAAGCGGAGCTGCCTCGCCGGGATCAGTTGCCCAACGACAACTACAGGGCCAACGCCACGTTCAAGGTGTTTCTCAAGGAAGTGAGCGAAATACCCCGCCGTGGTCCCCAGCTGTTTGTGAGTCGGGCCAACGCTGGGCTGGTCGTGTACCTCTTTGAAAATGAGGTGCCGGAGATTCAGGAAGGATCCGTGCGCATTGTGGCCGTGGCGCGGGAGGCCAACCCACCAAGCCGCTCGGTGGGCCCCCGCACCAAGGTGGCCGTCGACAGTGTGGAACGAGAGGTGGACCCGGTGGGGGCATGCATCGGAGCCAGAGGCTCCCGCATTCAGCAGGTTGTGAATGAATTGCGCGGCGAAAAAATTGACGTCATCCGCTGGTCGTCCGACCCCGGCCAATACATTGCCAACTCCCTGAGTCCGGCCCGGGTGGAGATGGTCCGCTTGGTGGATCCCGAAGGTCACCACGCCCATGTGCTCGTCCCCCCGGACCAGCTCAGCCTGGCCATCGGCAGGGAGGGACAGAACGTGCGCCTGGCGGCACGGCTGACCGGCTGGAAGATCGACATCAAGAACTCCCAGGAATACGACCAGCCCAAGGAAGACCAAACCGTGGCCGTGCAGATTGCCCAGCGTCAAGAGGACGAAGCCCAACAGGCGGAGGCCGAAGCCCGCTTGGCGGCGGAGCAGGCGACTCGGGCTGAGGAGGATGCCCGCCTGCGGGAGTTGTATCCCCTGCCGGAGGACGAAGACGAGGGGGAGGACGCCTACGAGGCTGAGCCCTCTGCCGACTTCAACCCAGCAGAACCGGAGCTGGCTGCCTCGGAGGAGCGGTGATGACCCGCCAGGGAAAGCCCGTTCTGAGACGCTGCGTGGCCTGCCGCCAGCTCAGGAACCGGCTAGAACTGTTGCGGGTGGTAAGACTCCCTGCCGGGGGTGGGCTTGCCCTGGATCGGGGGATGGGCCGCTCGGCCTATCTCTGCCCCGAACCCCCCTGCCTGGAAGAGGCACGTCGTCGACGCCGGTTGCAGCGCTCTCTGCGCTGTGCCGTGGATGACTCGATCCTGCACACCCTGGAGAAGCGCCTTCCGGCGGTGCACTCACTGAGGCAAGATGACCAATGGCCCCAGCCTGGCTGCGGCTCGGTGGCAACTATTGCCCCGCCCGATCGGAGACCTGAATGACCAGCAGCGGCAAGATGAGAATTTATGAGCTGTCGCGGGACCTGGGCCTGGACAACAAGGACGTGCTCGACGCTGCCGAGAAGCTCGCGATCCCCGCACGCAGCCACAGCAGCTCGATCAGTGATGAGGAGGCCACCCGGATTCGCGCCCTGATCCGTGGCCAAGGGCAGCCCGGCGGCGCTCCGGCTGCCCAGGCTGGCCCTGGCAAAACCATCCTTTCTGTCAAGAAAGCCCCAGGTCAGCCCCCCGCTCCGGCCAGTCCCCAGCCCGCGAAAATGCCTGCTGCTCCAGCGGCCAGCGGTGCTCCCACACCACCGTCTCTCCCCGTCACTCCGGCACGGCCTGTCGTCGCTCCGCTCCCCCGGACCTCCCAGCCCACGCCTCCGAGCCCAGTGCGCGAAGACAAACCCGCCGTCGTCCCCAGCCCGAGGCCCCAGCCGCGGCCAGCGGCCGCTACCCCGCCTCCAGCCCGCCCAGCAGCACCGGCCGCTCCCCCTTCCGAAAGCCCCAGATCCCAGGCGCCCCAGTCAGCCCCACCCCCTAGGCCAACGGCCCCGCCCCAGCGGCCCATTTCCCCGCCAGTGGTGCGCCCCAACTCGGATAGCGGCTCCGCCCCAACCCAGGGCAACCAGCCCCCAACCCCGCCGCCCCCCGCCAGGCCCCTGGCCGGGGCCCCTGAGCGGCCCGCGGCGCCACCCTCCAGGCCAGGGGTTGCCCCAGTGAATCGTTCGCCCCAGTCCCCGCCGCAACAGCGCCAGGCTCCAGGCGGTCGACCTCCCCTCCCATCCACCAGTCCACGACCGGTCAAACCCGGCAGCCCTCCCAGTGGTTCCGGCAGGCCCCAACTGGTCGGCCGACCCCAACCCGGCGGACAGCCCCCCCAGGGCAGCGGATCCCGACCTGCTCCACCCTCTCCCCGGCCCCAGCGCCCTGGCGCCCCTGCCCCCATCCGCCAGGGCACCCGGCCCGCTGGGGCTCCGGGCCGCGGCCCTGCCGGCCCCTCCCGGGGCAGCACCCCGCTTGAACTGTTTGGCAAGCCGATCCGGCGGGATGGATCCGGTGGCACCCCAACCCCGGGTGAACCCCCTAGGGCCGGAGCTCCCACCCGGCCCGGACGGCCCACGGGCATGCGGAAGCCCATGGCTCCTGGGGAGCTCATGCAGCTGCAGAAACCGAGTGGCCGTCCCACTGCAGCCCCGCCCAGGCGGCCGGAGCGCAGCGGTGAAGGTGGCAAAGCGGAGGGCGATCAGCCCGCAGTGCCCACCGCCACCCCGCCCGCTCCCCCACGCCGGCCCGGCTTCAAACCCCCCCAACCGGCTGGTCCCGCCCGCGCCCGCCGTCCTGACTGGGATGACAGCGCCAAGCTGGAGGCCCTGCGCAGCCGCACACCTCAGAAGCAGCGCCAGAAGGTGCACATCATCGGAGAAAACGATGATGCGCTCACCGCCGAAACCGGCGGCTTCGCCGGGGAACAGGAGGCGATGGTGCTGCAGGCCAGCCTGGCCCGCCCAGCCAAGCCGCGCGCTGCCGCCGCCGCGCCCAAGCCCAGCGTGGCCGTGCGCAAACGCAAGAAGGAAACCACCCGCCAGCGGCAACGCCGCCGGGCCATGGAGCTGCGCGCAGCCCGCGAGGCCAAGGCCCAACGGCCCGAGATGCTCGTGGTCCCCGATGGGAACCTGACGGTGCAGGAGCTGGCCGACAGGCTGGGGGTGGAGAGCTCGGAGATCATCAAGAGCCTCTTCTTCAAGGGCATCATTGCCACGGTCACCCAAACCCTGGATCTGCCCACCATCGAGACGGTGTCCGACGAATTCGGCGTCCCCGTTCTGGAGGACGACGTGCAGGCGGCGGCTGCGAAGACCGTGGAGATGATTGAGGAGAGCGATCTGGCGCACCTCATCCGCCGTCCCCCCGTGGTGACGGTTATGGGCCACGTCGACCACGGGAAGACGAGTCTTCTCGATGCGATCCGGAAGACCCGGGTAGCGGCAGGGGAAGCCGGAGGCATCACCCAGCACATCGGCGCCTACCAGGTGGAGGTGCCCCATGCAGGTGAGATGCGGAGGATCACCTTCCTCGACACTCCGGGGCACGAGGCCTTCACGGCCATGCGGGCCCGGGGCACCAAGGTGACCGACGTGGCCGTGCTCGTGGTGGCGGCCGATGACGGCGTGCGTCCCCAGACCCTGGAGGCCATCAGCCACGCCCGCGCTGCGGAAGTCCCGATCGTGGTGGCGATCAACAAGATCGATAAGGAAGGGGCTTCACCGGATCGGGTGAAGCAGGAGCTCTCTGGCCACGACCTGGTGGCGGAGGACTGGGGTGGCAACACGGTGATGGTTCCGGTGAGCGCCATTAAGGGCGACCAAATCGACCAATTGCTGGAGATGATCCTCCTGGTCTCCGAGGTGGAGGATCTGCAGGCCAACCCCGACCGCATGGCCCGCGGCACCGTGATCGAGGCACACCTCGACAAGGCCAAGGGTCCTGTGGCCACCTTGCTGATTCAGAACGGCACCCTGCGCAACGGAGATGTGTTGGCCGCAGGCCCCGTGCTCGGGAAGGTGAGAGCGATGGTCGATGACAGTGGCAAGCGCGTCAAGGTGGCTGGCCCCTCCACTCCGGTGGAGGCTCTGGGCTTCAGCGAGGTGCCCACCGCCGGTGATGAGTTCGAGGTCTATGCCGATGAGAAGAGTGCTCGGGCAGTGGTGGGTGATCGCGCCACAGAAGCCCGTGCCAGCCGTCTGGCCCAACAGATGGCCTCCCGTCGGGTCTCCCTGGCTTCGATGTCGGGCCAGGCCAGCGAAGGCGAGCTCAAGGAGTTGAACATCATCCTCAAAGCCGACGTCCAGGGCAGTGTGGAGGCGATCCTCGGCTCCCTCGAACGGCTGCCCCAAGAGGAAGTGCAGGTGCGGGTGCTGCTCTCGGCCCCGGGCGAGATCACCGAAACCGATGTGGATCTGGCCGCTGCCTCCGGTGCCGTGATCGTGGGCTTCAACACCTCCATGGCCCCCGGGGCCAAGCGAGCAGCAGACGCCACTGGAGTGGATGTGCGCGACTACGAGGTGATCTACAAGCTGCTGGAGGACATCCAGCTGGCGATGGAAGGTCTGCTGGAACCCGAACTGGCGGAAGAAGCCCTTGGCGGAGCGGAGGTGCGGGCGGTGTTCACCATCGGCAAGGCCGCTGTGGCTGGCTGTTACATCACCAACGGCAAGGTGCAGCGCAACTGCAAGGTGCGGGTGCATCGCGGCAAGGAAGTGGTGTTCGAAGGCGACTTGGACTCCCTCCGTCGCAACAAGGACGACGTCAAGGAGGTGGCCACCGGCTTCGAGTGCGGCATCGGCTGCGATCGCTTCGCCTCCTGGCAGGAGGGGGATCGCATCGAGGCCTACAAGCTGGTCACCCAGCGGCGCACCTTGAGCACCTGACACCGGTGAATCCCCGCACGGAACCCCTCCTGTGGATCCAGCTCCTGGGTCTGGCGGTTCTTCCCCTGGAAGCCCTCTTGCTCCTGTTGGTGCTGGGCGGGAGTGATCCTGGCCCGGTGCCCTTGGTGGAGGAGCTGCTCTGCTGGAGCCTGGGGGCGGTCGCACCAGCCCTGCTGCTCTGGCGGATGCCAGCGGACGTGTGGTCCGTGCTGTTGGTCCAGATTCCGGCCCGGGGCCGGCGGGATCTGCAGCAACGCCTGAGCGGGTTGCAGGACGCCCTGCCCCTCAAACTTCTTGGCCCCGCCCTGGGATCCGTCGCCCTCCTCCCCCTCCTGATCCGCCTGGATCAGCAGTCGGCCATCGCGGCTCCCCTCTGGCGTCCGAGCCACCTCCCCCGGCCCGTGGCCCTGCTGCTGGCTGCCCTGCTGCTGGCGTTCATGCTCTGGCAGTGGCAGCAACTGGTCCAGGCCGTCTGGCTCCTCACCCGCTCCGAGAGGGTGATGGAAGCCACCCCGCCCATAGGCCAGCAGGAGCTCAGGGACACCAGACTCAGCCTGGGGGTGCCCCTCCTCCTGCCCTCCCCCCTGCTCTTTCCACCACCAACCGCTCCGAGCGGTTCAACGCCCCGGAAGCCCAGCGACATCAACACCGACCCCGCCACCGATCCAGATGTCGCCTCAGCTGTCGACCGGTCGCCGTTGTCGATCGAGCCAGAGCAACCCCCCGCAGACAAGGAGGGCGCTCACCTGGATGAGCCAATCGCTTGAGGGCACCACTTCACCCGATGCCCCTCGCATCGCCATGGTGGCCAGCCCCACCGCGGCCGAGGCCAGGAGGGCAAACCACAGGGCCCGTCTGAGCCCCCTCCAGGGGGTGCGGGCCTCCTGAAGGAGACGTTCCCTCAACTCTGGATCCAGTTTTGATCCCACGAAGATCCAGGCACTGGGAGAATGCTAGTTTCGGCCCGACGCCGGTGTAGCTCAGCGGTAGAGCAACTGATTCGTAATCAGTAGGTCGCAGGTTCAAATCCAGTCACCGGCTTGTCTATCTCTTGCGTCATCGCGGTTCGGGCGCCAGGGAGAGCAACACGCCCATCTAGAGCCGACCGGCCGCCCCCAGCTCCTCCTCAAATCCGAAGGCAGCGGGATCCACCAGCTGATCGGTGAAGAGCAACCCATCGAGATGGTCACATTCGTGCTGCACCACCCGGGCGTGAAAGCCATCCACCCGTGCCTCATGGGCCTGCCCGAGTGGATCGCGCCAGGCAAGTTTCAGGGTTTGCCAGCGCACCACCTGCCCCCGCAACCCAGGCACACTCAGGCACCCTTCCCAGCCCACCTGGGTTACCGTCCCCAACGGCGTGAGCAGGGGATTGATCAACACCGTTTCCGGGATCGGCGGGGCTTCGGGATAACGGGGATTGTGGTTGATGCCGTAGATCACCACCCGCCAGGGCCGACCGATCTGGGGTGCCGCCAGCCCCGCACCCCGCCGGGCGGCCATGGTGTCACGCAGATCGGTGAGCAAGCTCGCCAGCATGTCGCCGCCGAACCACTCTTCTGGTACAGGTGAGGAAAGCTGCCTTAACCGGGGATCCCCCAGGCGCAGCACGGGGCACACCGCCACCTCAGGGCTCCAGGGAAGGGTTGGTACCAGATTGCCACCCACCCACGAGGGGCCACCAGCCACTGGCCGCCATCAGGGCCTGATCGCTGAGGGCGGCACTGCGACCGAGCTCAGACAACTGGCTATCGATCAGGGAACCGTGGAGGGCCTCGCCCATGGCCTGGCGCAGCTGGGGACTGGCAGCAAAGGCAGCGGCGGCCTCCGCAAGTGTGGAGGGCAGTCGGGGCGCCTGCTCACTCGGGAGGTGGCTCCACCACGCTGGACTATCTGCTGCGCAACATGGGCATCCGCACCCTGATCGTGATGGGACTGCTCACCGACCAGTGCATCGACCACACCATCAAGGACGCCGCGGACCGGGGCTATCGCGTGGTGTGCCTGGAAGATGCCTGTCAGGCCATCACCCCAGAACGCCATGGCCACGCCCTGGCCTGCTTCCAGGGCTATGCCGCGCTGATGAGCGTGGCTGCTTTTGAAGGGGTGCTGGCCAGCTACCCCTCAACCACCTCCTGACCCGGAATCACCAGGGGGCGGCGGTGGGGCAGGTTGCCGAAGTGCTCCTTGGCCACGGCCAGCAACTGCCCTTCGCTGGGTTCAGCAATGGGAAGGGTTTCCACCCCCACCAGTCGCCCCAACAGATCGGGGTGGTGGCGGCGCACATGGGCAAGAAGGAGATGGCGCATGTCGCTCTCGCCCGTGCCATGGCCGAGGAGCAACACCGCGTCGGCCCCCTCCATGGCCTGCAGAATGCGGTTCAGGTAGTCGTAATCCCGGGGCGCCTTCTGGCCGGCGATGTCACGGTCGTGACGGTGGCTGAGGTTTTCCCCACTCCCCCAGAGTCCATGGGGAGCGAGCACGGCATGCTCCACCGTGTCACCCTCAAGCAGAAAGGTGTCCGTGCGGTGGTGATCCAGGTGAATCACCAGCCGGCGGCTTTGATCCCCCCGTGCACTGGGACCCTCCGCTTCCGGATGGCCGGGCGTGACCCCAGCCTCCTGGAGCAGATGGCGCACCCGCAGCACCGCCTCCGGATCCAGGTCGGGGTGGTGCACCCCCTCCCCCACCTCCAGCCAGGTTTCCTGTCCCCCAGGGAGGCGAATCTTCAGGCGACGGCCATGGAGAGGGGTGACGTCTGCCCCCAGGGCATGGAGAAGGGCTTCCACCTTGGAGGCCCGAAGACCATGGACCATGGGGTGGCTGAAGAGGGCCTCGAGGGTCCGCTGGTGTTGGCCTTTCATCAATAGGGCATCCGCTGTGGCGAACCTATCGACGGCGAGCGGCGTTGGATGCAGCCGTCACAAAGATCTGCTCAGGCCCTCTCCACCTTGATCACATCCACCGGCCCGCGGCCCATGCGCTGCATTTCACTGGCGGCCCGCACCGCGGCTTCATGGGTGCGGAAGAGATGGGCCTGCTCGATCAGCCGCACGTCCATGATGCTCTGATCACGCCGATCAATGCCCAAAAAGGCATCCATGCCCATCCGTTTGAGCACATATCGCTCAGGATGGCTGCAGGCCAAGGGATTGGCCGAATCGATTCCGGGGGTCCAGAACGGCATGGACTCGTACAAGCGCCAGAACGACGTAAGACCTCATCTTAGTTGCCACAGGGTCTGGCGTCCTTCAGGACGGTCCAGCCGCCTCAATGGTTGGCTGAAGCCTGCCCTTGTTCCGAGAGCCCCTGGTGATGGACTTCGGCCCACTGCACCAGTTGTTGGGCTTCCCAGAGACTGTGGGTTGTCAGGCAATGGCTCCGTGGATCGCAGATGCGATAGGAGCCATCGGCTTCGGGGCTGATGGTGAACCCCGCCGGAGTGGTGATGGTGTCGTCCACGGGAAGGTGGAGCAGCGCTCTACCGGGCTACTCCCCCAACGCCCCCCCTTGGGGGAGGAAATCAAAACCGTGAAACGACTCGTTGCAGGGACGCCATCGCCCGCGCCCCCCGCCTGAGATGATGAGAGTGCGTTTCAACTGCCGGGATGTACACAGACTGGACTGCTGTCATTCTCCTGTTGCTGACCGCTGTTCCCCTGGCCGCCGTCGTGGGCACGACAGTCTTCTTTATCTGGCGGTCGAAACGAACGGGCGTGCGGTGAGCACCCCTGCCCCAGGCAATCCAAACAGGTTCGAAAGCGCCCATCCGCCAGCCGAAGGATCCCACTCCCGCCGCAGCGTGGACAGGTGACGAGGGCTGACACTCTGGCTGCTGGAGCCGGAGCGGGGACTGAGAACATGACAACCGACAGATGGTGTTGGTTTACACACTTTGCCGCGTTTGCCCCCGTTCGCACGGGGGGGGAATCCGGAAGCTTTGTGAAGACTTCCTCCTCCCTTCTCCCAGTGCCGATGTGCTCCTGGCCTCGGCCAGCAACTCCTCGGCGCTCAACCGTGTCCCGTCGGCCACCAGACCCGCACTGGCCGCCAGTTTCCCAATCACCGCTGGGGGATCCATCCCCTGGGCCCGCAGGGTCGCCAGCCCTTCCGAGGCCACTCGCTTGCTCAGGCGATGGCCCTGCTGGTCACAGAGGACGGGGACATGGCCGTAGCGGGGAGGGGGAAAGCCCAGGGACTGGCACACCGCCACCTGCGCTCCGGTGGCACACCAGAGGTCGGCCCCTCGCACCACATCCGTGATCCCAAGGGTGAGCTCATCGACGGCCGTAGCCAGGTGGTAGGCCACCACCCCATCGGCCCGCCGGAGCACCACATCCCCAACATCCCTTGTCCCATCCAGCTGGCCGGCGGGGCCCCAACACTCCTGCCAGCAGATCGGCCCCTCTCCCAGCTTCAGGCGCCAACTGGGCCAACGCCCCTGGTGCTCGCCCCAGAAGGGGGGCTGGGCCCTGCAGTGGCCGGGGTAGACCGCCAGTCGTCCGTGGGGAGCTGAGATGTCGGCCAGGAGCCGGCGGCTGCAGTGGCATGGATAGAGCACCCCGGAGCGGCGCAGGGCCGAGAGCACAGAGGCATAAAGCCCCCTGCGCTCGCTCTGGCGAATCAGGGGCCCATCCCAGTGCAGCCCCAGCCAATGGAGGTCGGCAAGGATGGACTCCTCCGCCCCAGGCCTCACCCGAGGGCGGTCGAGATCGTCGAGGCGCAACAACCAGAGGCCATCGCAGCGGCGGGATTCCAGCCAACTGAGCAAGGCCGTGCGGAGGTTACCCAGATGAAGCGCACCACTGGGCGACGGAGCGAAGCGCCCCCTGACCCCCTGCTGGCGCAGGGCCAGGCCCCGTTCAAAACGGTCTCTCAAACTGGCTGGCAGAGACACCAGGATCATGGATGAAAAAAGCGGCCCCGCAGGGCCGCTTGCTGACAACTGGAGAGCAAGGCAGATCAGCCCTGGACGCGATCTTTGAAGAGTTTGCCGGCGGTGAAAGCTGGCACACGCTTGGCAGGAATTTTGATCTTTTCCCCGGTCTTGGGATTGAGACCCTGGCGCTCGGAACGCTCGCGAGGCTCAAAGGAACCAAAACCCAGGATGGAAACTTTTTTGCCCTCCACCACCGAATCGATGATGGTGTCGATGGCCGCATCCACGACCAGAGAGACGTCGGTCTTGGTGAGCTCGGTGCGGGCAGCAACGAGATTAACGAGATCAGCTTTGTTCATGGGTTGAAGGTGGGCCTCCGGTGAGCGGTCTAAGGGGGGGGTGGATGGGGAGGCGAATCGGAAGGCCGACCGCCACTGGCATTGCGCCGCCTAATGGTATGGGGATTCTCCCGTTGCGGCAACAACAAAAGACGGGAACAACAGGCTTTTTGGCCGATGAGCAAATCAGCGAACATTCAGAAGGTCGTTGGATCAATCGCCTCCGTGGTCCCCTCGAGCCTTCCCAGAAGGGAGGCCCCGTCTCGCACTAAGGCTTCTCCCGCCAGGGCCCCCAGGGCTGCCCCGCTGGCGATCCAGGCGGGAGATCCTGGCGGCAGCCAGCGCAGCAGTCGGGCCACACTGCGCCGCTGACGCGGCCCGTGAAACCCCCGTGGAGACAGCAAGGGGGCCAGGGTCTGGGGGGCCACTGGCACGAGTAGGCGGCCGCAGAACAGGCCATCCACGGCCCCTACCACCCCATCACAGGCATGGAGCACGGCCGCTCCCGGGCTGGGTCCAGGCGTCCAAAGCAGACCCAAACCCTCCTCCAGCTGATGTTCGGCGCCGAACACTCTGAGATCCTTCACCCCCGGCAGGAGATAAGCCTCCTGCTCCTGCACCAGCACGGGCCAGCCCATTCGCTCTTGCACCCTGCGACAAGATCCGTGGCCATCCCTGCCGAGCAACACGATCCACCCAGGGGAGGCCAGGGCCCTGGCCTGCAGGAACGCGAAGGTGGCCTCGCTCTCGGGGGGGCAATCCACCAGCACCCCCCCGCCACGGGTCTCCAGAAACCAGGCGCTGCCGCCATGGGTACGGGGATTGGGGGGGAACAACCACAACCCTGGCCCCACCTCTCGAGGAGGGCGACCCGAGCGTTCCGACCCCGGGGAGAAGGCCGATCCGGCCATGGCCCACACAGACAGGGAACAGCATGGACCCTAATTTGGCCCCAACCGCTCCCCTTCTTGGTGATCAGGATTGGTCAACCCTGGCCGTTGGGGGCAACGGCAACCCCGCGGGGGGTGAATTTCTCCGTGGCAGCCCCCCTAGCAAGCCGGGTGGAGCTGCTGCTCTTTGCCGATGCGGAGGCGGACGAACCCAGCGAAGTGATTGCCTTGGAGACGCCCCACCGTTCGGGGGACCACTGGCATGTGGAAGTGGAGGGGGTGGGCATCGGCTGCTGTTACGGCTACCGGGTGTTTGGCCCCCTTGAGCCTGGCAACCATGGCTTCAACCCCTCCAAGGTGCTGCTGGATCCCTGTGCTCGGGCCATCGGCGGGTGGGATGGCTACCAGCGGGGTGCTGCGGTCGGGGCGATTCCGAACGCGTCCTCCTGCCTGAAGGGCGTAGTGACGGAGCGGGATCGCTTTGATTTCTCAGCTGCGCCTCGACCACGCCACAGCTGGCAGAAAAGCGTGATCTATGAGCTCCATGTGGGGGGCTTCACCCAGGGCGCAGGCTGCCCTGTGTCAGCGGAGCGGCAGGGCACCCTGCTGGGTCTGATCGACACCCTGCCCTATCTCCAGGAGATGGGAATCACGGCTATCGAGCTGCTGCCGGTGATGGCCTTCGACCCTGAGGATGCCCCCGCAGGCCGCTACAACCATTGGGGCTACAGCCCCCTCAGCTGGATGGCTCCCCATCCCGACTACATGGTGAGCCCCGATCCTCTCCAGGCCCGCAACGAGGTGCGTGAGCTGGTGTCCGCCTGCCATCGGGCCGGATTGGAGGTGCTACTGGATGTGGTCTACAACCACACCACAGAGGGGAATCAGGCGGGGCCCACCCTGAGCTGGCGCGGCTTTGCCGACTCCACTTACTACCACCAGAACAGCCGGGGCGACTATCTGGATGTCAGCGGCTGCGGCAACAGCATTGCCGCCAACCAGGCCCTAACCCGCCATCTGATTGTGGAATCCCTGTGCTGCTGGGCCAATGAACTCGGCATCGACGGCTTCCGCTTTGACCTGGGCATCGCTCTGAGCAGGGGGCACGAGCTGACCCCCCTGGACAATCCGCCGCTCTTCGAAGCCATGGAGGCCCACCCGGAGCTGAGCGATCTCAAGCTGGTGAGCGAACCCTGGGATTGCGGTGGGCTCTATCGCATGGCCGACTTTCCCGCCCGACGGGTGGCCACCTGGAACGGGCGCTTCCGGGACGACATGCGCCGCTTCTGGAAAGGGGACGAGAAGTGCTGCTGGCCCGTGAGCCAGCGCCTCGGCGGCAACCCCGATCTCTACGGGGGCCAACCGGCCGCCCTGGGGCGCAGCATCACCTTCCTCACCGCCCACGACGGCTTCACCCTGGCGGACCTGGTGAGCTTCAACCGCAAGCACAACCTGGCCAATGGCGAAAACGACCGGGACGGAGACAACCACAACAACAGCTGGAATCACAGCGTGGAGGGGCCCAGCACGGACAGGGCCGTGCTGGGCCTAAGGGATCGGCAGATGCGAAACCTGCTCGCCAGCCTGATGCTGGCCCCGGGGGTCCCCATGATGCTGATGGGGGATGAAGTGCGGCGGAGCCAGGGGGGCAACAACAACAGCTGGTGCCAGAACAATCTGCTGGGCTGGATGCACTGGCAACCCGATGAGGGCGACCTGGCCCTGCGGCGGTTTGTTTCCCGGCTGATCCAGCTGCGCCAGCGGCTGGCCCACCTGCTCAACCCCGAGGTGCCCATCGGCGAAGCCCCGCGGCGGCCAGGGGACGCCCAGGGTCTCTGGCGGGAATGGCATGGCGTGGAACTGCACAAGCCCGACTGGGCCAGCTGGTCGCACAGCCTGGCCTGGAGCCTCCATGACAGCCGGCAGGGCCCCCTGCTGTGGTGTGGGTTCAATGCCTATTACAAAGCCATGCATTTCGATCTGCCCCCCTCATCCGAGGGCTGGATGCGGGTAATCGACACGGCTCTCCCAGCGGATGAGGATCTGCCGGAAAAACCGGACCGCTGGCCCCCTGGGGGCGCCCCGCTGGAAAGCCGCAGCCTGATGCTGATGCTCCATCCATCCCTGGTGTCCTGTTAAGGGTCTGCCTTCGGCATGGAGTCCGGCACACCTCTAAAGCCCCTGGAGGCACAGTGCCCAGCGGCTTGCGCAGCCGTCTGATGGACCGGTTCGGAGCTTGGCTGGCTGCAATAGCCACGGAGGCGCTGGATCGCCACGGTCTTCACAGGCCCTTGATGCGGCTGCATGGCGAATCAGACGCTGGCAAGTGTGTGAAAGGCGCGAAGGCCCGAGCTGCTCTTGCCAAGCCCTCTACCTGTGGTACAGTATTGGACTGCGCCTGAGGGACGAAAGTCTTAAGGAGCGCAGCCTTTACAAGATGGAAGGCGAGAGCCCGACCGTGTTGTAAGGTGA
>Ga0208598_1000082_pt1 | contig 35596 bp, 35 predicted proteins | sample LakMenEpi22Jun12_FD_150726 | JGI IMG/M metagenome (GOLD analysis project Ga0208598, IMG submission 150726) | Freshwater microbial communities from Lake Mendota, WI - 22JUN2012 deep hole epilimnion (SPAdes) | ecosystem: Environmental > Aquatic > Freshwater > Lake > Epilimnion/Euphotic zone ... | reverse complement strand
TATTATTAACTTCTTCAATAATTTTATTATATTTTTTTGTTCTTGTTTCTAATCTTCTTTGATTTTGAGTATATCTAAATGTTTCTAAATTACCATCATTATCTTTGCTACCTAAAAACGATACCAGAAGGCTACTATAAGAAAATATTAAAAGGAACATATAATAGACAAACCAAATATATTAAGAAAAATAAGATAAGAAAATACAAGAATTATAAAGACTAAAATCGGCATTTTAAATGTCCAAAGGTGTAAATAATAAATATATATTGATAAAAATAAACAATCTCAATGAGAGATTAGAAATTCTTCAAAAAAATCCTAGCTATTCTAAAATAATTTACAGAATCACAAAAATATAAAAACTTTTTTAAATTTCCAAAACTTTTTCAATTATGTACTCGTTTTCATTCTATAAATATAGGGGGTTTTTATATTTTTATAAAATGATAAATTTATACCATATGTCTGTTCATTCAATATCTTGATATTGAATATGACCCTGTAAATGTGACTTTTCTATAATTTCTAATTTTTTATTTAAAAGATAAGGATCTGTTGGATAATAATTTGATTTTATATTTGGGCGTTTAGTCACTTCTAATACCACTGGTACTTTGTTTTTATTAGACAGGTTTATATTTAGTACTTCTTTAGGATAGATCAGGGCGTTTAGTCACTTCTAATACCACTGGTACTTTGCGTTTAGTCACTCTTAATACCACTGGTACTTTGCGTTTAGGCGGGTTTATATTTGGTATTACAGGATCTTGATTCAAATTTTTGTTAGGATTCGAATTTAATGGAATTGATCCATTTTGAAGACTTCCGCGCGGATAATGACCAAATCCATATGGATTAATTGATCCATATGGATAAATTGATCCATATGGATAAATTGATCCATATGGATCAATTAATCCATATGGATTTGCATTAATTAATCCATATGGATTTTGACTATAATATGCTATTGGATATTCATATAGTTGATTATCAATATATGATGAATATGGACTTGATACAATTTTCTTACGTTCTGATATAGAAGAAGTCTGTTTACGTTTTTGTACAGATCTTTCTGGGTTTATTATTATACTGGAATTTTTTTTATCTTGATCGTAACCAAATTCAAAATGACCTTTATCTATCAAATACATAATTTTCCCCCATATTCCCATATTTTTATAATCGTTTGATAACAGATCGTATTTATCAATTTCATCCCAAATTTTTAAAAGACGAGGGCTCTCTCTTAATTTTTTCACAAATACTTCGATATATTTAACGCCTTTATTTAAATCATTATTAGCAAATGTTTGTCTTTTTTTTATAGATGATATATTTTTTTTATAATTATTAACTAAAGATGATGAAGGAGGATGTCCTACTACCATTAATATTAAACTCTATACATTATTAAAACAAAAAAAATATTATATTATTGCCTTAAAATACCAATATTTGTAGCCTATATATCTATAATAGAATTATATGATGTGAGAATAAAAAAAATATATTTATTTTAAGAGACGATTTTTCACCTTTTTTTATTATTATAAAGTAATATATAATTATGATTTTTTAACTTAACAATAAAAAATAGAAATAATAATTAATTTAACCCCATTTTTAATTTTTTAACACTTTATTCAAGATCTTAATTAATTTTATTTATTATTACATAATCTTCATATTATGAAGAATTATTTGATGTACTTTGCCGCAAGAACCATTTTGGTAGTCACGGTGTTTATTGTGATAACTTGACGAAACATAACTATTTTTTATTCTATATAAAAATTATATATATTCGCCTGAATGATTAATTAAATCGGCTTTTGGAATTTCAACTATATTATAAGGGGTTTTGTTAAATAGAGGAGAGTTAAATGTTATCTGTTTAGGAATATTATAAATATCTCTCAATCTATCTCCTACTACTATATCATCTGTTATAGGAACTTTCATATCATTGTTGTTATCAGTCGGTTTCATATAAAAATCAGATATATTTCTATCTTTCTGTCTTGCAAACAATTTCCAGTTATTATTACCTACATCTTTTTCTTCAGCGTTATTAGTAACATAAGCTACAAGACGATATTTATCATTGATACCATTTGTTTGTATATACATACTTCTATTATTGATATTCTTGACTAATTCAGAATGCGTTTTGTTATCTGATCTATTCAATGGAGGGTACAGTTGATCTTGAACTACCTTACGGTCTCTCGTTTCTATATCAATAATATTTTTTTCTACATTACAATTATTTTTAGATAACAGCTTATTATATTCTTGCATACTTAAACAAATTTTTTCGGTATTAGTATTATTACCAAAAACCTTGTTTATATCGGTAGTAAATATTATGTATATTATTAGAAAAGTTATTATAAGTAAGAATAATACTATTAGATGAGGTATATATTTATTAAACATTTCGAATAGTATTTTAATTATATAAATAGATAAATATATTTAATTAGTAAATGGACTCTCTTATAAAATTTACTACTTCTCCGACGTTTCTATTTTGTGGAGTAGGTAAATATTTTTTATTGATAAATATGCTTACGGCTCATATGAAATACCGGAAAATACCATATAAAATAAATAATATTTTATTTGTATATAATTTATTTCAAATCTTAATAAATTTATATATGATATATGGTATGCGAGAGTTTATATCATTTCCTAATATTTATAGTATCAATAAGGAGTACACAAAAAATATAGAGTATTTCACATATATTCATTATCTGTCCAAATATCTCGATTATTTTGATACATATTTTATAATTCTGAAATGCAAGAGTAATGAACAGTTATCATTTTTGCACGTATATCACCATAGTACTATAGGGGTTGTATGGGGATATCTTTTGTACAATGGGGACGCCAATGGAACTGCTTCATACGGTTGTTTTATAAATAGCATCATTCATTTTATTATGTATAGCCATTATTTGATAACTTCCGTGGGTTACAAAAATCCACTTAAAAAATATATTACTCAACTACAGTTAATGCAATTTGCCTGCTGTATATTGCACGCTTTTATGGTATTGTTATACGAGAACGTGGTTCCTAAAAAGTATATGTATTTAGAATTGAGCTATCACATAAGTATGATTCTGTTATTTAAAAATTTTTACAATAAGTCTTACAAAAAAATTATATAAAAAGAAGACACTATATATAGATAGCTAAGGGCGACACAACAAACTACTACTATATTATAATGTCTCGAAGATACAGTAAGAAATCTCACTTTGACGAACTACGTAAGAACGAGCTTACATCAAGGGCTGGATTTGGATGGGAAGAGGGAGAAGAAGAAAAACTCCTTTTGATGAGACTCGATAAATCATCATACGAAGATATTGCAACTGAACTTAAACGTACTTCGCGCAGTATTCAAACAAGAATTTACCAATATATTTGCCGTGTTGTAGAAAACGATAATGCTAGCGAAGAAGAGCTTGTAACAAAATACGATATTAATCCAGATGATCTAAAAGAATTCAAATCAAAACGTAATGAATACTTAATTAAAGTAAACTCTCGTAAACGTCCTCCTCGGCACAAGGATGATGGAAAGCCTTACATGCAAAACGAGCCTCGCATTAGCGATATTCGCAATGAGCTCAATGTTCTTCGTCAAGAAGTCCGAGATTTGCGCAGCGAACTCCGCGATATCCGCTCCCGTACTTAATGGATATTTAATAGATTCATTAAAATAGAGATTGCGCTAATTAAAGCATCTATTTTCCCTAAATCATAATTTACAAAACTCTTTTCATTGTTTTCATTATTTTTATCTAATTCTACTACTATAGTATCATTCTTTGTTGATATTTGAATATATTTTACATTAGAAACATCGATCTTTATATTGGCAAGTATCAGATTCCTCGCGATCTTCTCATTATTGTTAAGAACCGTACTATTTTCTATATTCAAAAACATTTCGTTGCTCTCGTTATTACCATTACCCTCATTGTTACCGATGCCGCTGATGCTTCCGATGCTTCCGATACCGCCTATGCTGCTACTACTATCGTTTACGAGGTTATTGAATGCTCTTTGGGCTTTTTTAATTTTTCTAAGTGATACCAGATAGTTAGCATATAAGTATTTCTCGTTTTCGTTTAAAAACTTACGATATTCGATGCCTTTTTTGTTCCTAACAATTGTGTTTTTCTTACGGGAATTTAGAACGCTCAATATATAGCAGTCGGTATAGTCGAGCGAAATAAATAGTAAAACTATCGCGAGAATCCTTCGGACCTTCATAAGGACGCGGATACGAGCGCTGATATTTAAAAGATAATAGTGCCCTATCAATTTTTTATATAAAATTATATAAAAATTGATAAATATGATATATTACTACTATCATCTAAACTATTACTTATGGATGATGATAATATGTGGAATTTGTTTAATGAAATAAAAAATGAAGAAGATAAACAATTAAAAATAAGCACAGGAATAGAAGATTGTTCAGATGAAATACGTTGTAATTGCGGATGTTCTGATTTTATTATTGAAGATAATATGCATATATGCAAGAATTGTAGTTCAATCGTCTCAAAAGTAATAGAGAATACGGCCGAATGGAGATACTACGGAAATGAAGACAATCGCGACGGAGACCCATCAAGGTGTGGAATGCCTACCAATAATCTTCTTCCCAAATCTTCAATCGGCTCTATGATAGGTAGTGGATACAAAGATAGTATAGATATGCGCATAATTAGAAAGTTTCAAATGTGGAATAGTATGCCATATGATGAAAGGACACTTTGGAATGTTTTTGATAAAATGACTGCTAACACTATCAATAATGGGATACCCCAGAAAGTTATAGATGACGCCAAAGTTCTATATAAGAAAGCTTCTGAAAAGAAAATATCACGAGGAGATAACAAGGATGGGCTCATAGCATCATGTATATACCATGCTTGTCTGCTTAACAAAATTCCGAAAAGTTCTAAAGATATTGCTTTAATGTTTAACATATCACATGTGACCTTAAACAAAGGCAATACAAGATTTCAAACACTATTGCAAATTAATGTGTCTTCTCCAGATCCTATTGATTTTATTTCACAATACGGAAACAATCTAAATATGCCTATATATGATATTAATAAATGCAAAGAATTAGTAAAATTAATAGAAGCAAACGAAATAATGAATGATAATTCTCCAACATCTTCTGCCGCAGGAATATTATACTACTATTCAACTGTAAAAGGCCTCGGATATTCTAAAAAAAATTTTGCAAAAGCATGTAATGTATCTGAAGTAACTATTATTAAATGTTATAAAATAATTAATATATTTCATAATTTTATAATTACCCATAAAAGCAATATATTCTCGTAAATATTAGATTATATATAATCCTTTAGTAATGTAAATGATATGACGAAAGATGATTTATTTTCATCAATATGTAATGGAGATATTCAAAATAGCATATTACTAAGTACTAATATTCTATATATTAATGGTTCATTTGAAACTCTCGAATTAATTTATATAGACGTATGTTCTTACATAGGAACTTTTATATATATAAAAGACATTAGCAAATTGATAGACATCTATGATAATTTGCTGAGTCTAATAAATACTGATACTGTTGTAATAAAAAACATATATTTGTTGATAACAAAAATGTGCATTCTCTGTGATATCTATAATAAGCACCCTGTCTCTAAATGTGGAAATATGTCTATATCTATATTGAAAAATAAGATATCGCATATTTTAAACGATACTGATATGAAATTATCGCAAAACGGAATAATGCGTTTTGATGGTGTGCTGCCTCCGCATAATCACGAGAATTATAATATAGCCCTGCATATAATAGCAATTATTATAAAAACAATAAAAAGTACCGACGATCTTTCTTATGAAAACACTGATAAATTGATAGATATTTCAAACAATATGCGTTTGGTAATCGATTATATATTAAGAAAGAAACTAAAATTCGAAACTAAATTTTACAATACAGACGATGATATCTCGTGGTTTATATGGGGAGTTTTCAGTATATTATATAAAGAAAAGTGTTTCGACAATGCTTTCAATTTATATAATTATGAGTTTAAAAAAAAATACAAGACGTCTCGCCAAGGTATTATTTATTCTCTTGGATTAATATGTATATATATACATAAAAGAGATATATCTAATGGATGGTCTCTAAAAGAACAGCTTGTAATAAATAAAATAGATGAGATATCTATTAAATTGTATAATGAAATTAGAAGGGATATTCTTAAAAAACATCCCGAATTAATAGAAAAACAAGATAAGGAAGTTGAAAAAGAAAACGATGGTCTAAATTTTATACTTAATTATATTCCAGAGATAGATAGTAATAAACAAGATAATCCCAATAGTTCAAAGAACCCAGAAAGGATCATCAACGAACCTGTTAGAATAATAGATGCAAAATAATTATGGGATCCTGCGGATCCATAGGAACTATCGAATTTTATTGTAACTTTTAATTATATCCTGTTTAGAAATACTAATGGCCGCTACATTATTTGTTCTGTTATAAATAATGTTATTTAATTTAAGTAATATTTTTTGATAATTACTTATACTTATATTATTAAGCTTTATGAACCAATGAGTATTAATATTATCGTCGGCCGTTCGCAATTTTGCAAATCCCGCATTTGAACCCACTCGGCGTATTGATATATCAGAATTCTCTTTTTTAACAAATTTATACCATACTGCTGGTAGTAATTTCGAAGGCCTTCTTCTATTTATATTTTTTCGTTTCCATATTTGAAAAACTGTCTTGATTTTCTTGGTTTCCCCAAAATACGTGAACGAGTTCGTAGGAAGCCTTATTTCGGATATTAAATGGTAATTTAAAGGGAATGATTTTTGAAAACTCGGCTTCCTAAAACTTATAGGCAAAATAAAAGATATGCTATCGGCATTTAATATATTCGCGGAATGCTTAATAAATTTTATAGCCGTAGACGATTTGTACCCAAACGGCGGATTGCCTATTATATGAACCTTTCTCTCCTTGCCTTCTGGGCCTTTAGGACCTTCTTGGCCTTCTGGTACTTTAGGACCTTCTGGTCCTGACGTATATATGTTCGTTTTTAAGAAGTTAGCTTTTATAACATCAGGATGTTCTGGTTTTATATCATAAAATATATAATTGTCTGATAGGGCCTTTATTATATTTATGAAAGAGCCGTCGCCTGCACTAGGCTCTATTATTAAATCTTTTTTTCCTATTTTTAAATATTTTTTAATAGCATTATAGCATATCTTAATTGTCTCAGCTTTCGTATAAAATTTATTGAGAGTTGCCATAGTAGCAGCCATAGTCGTAACCATAGTTGTCTTCATCGTTGTTACCATATTTTCCGAGCCTTCTCCGGCAATCATAAGATACCTTATCTAATCTATATAAAATATATAAAGTAATTTGGTAATTTGGGTAGGGTGTAGTAAAAATTAAACTTATTTAAAGTTATTTTAATATAAATTAACATATAAAACATATTTTTATTCCGATGACTGTAGACAACTACTATTTTAATTCTATTAACAATTGTGAAAAAGCATATATCTTGGGATTGATTATCTTTAATATTAAAGAGATAAGTTCTGATAAAATTGTTGTAGAGGTAGAATTAAATACCGAAAAAATGAAGGATGGTAATGAAATGGATTTGTCTTATAATATGTACATTAAACTCAGTGATATTGATAGGAATAATTATGTATATTATAAGAATATAGATAATGTAATTGAAACGCTTAAAAAGGTCGGTAAAGTTCAATGTAATAATTACAATATTATAGAATTAACAATCACATCTATGTATATTATAAAAGATATATTTGTAAAACATTTGGATTTGTATTTGGTGCATATGAAAACCTATGATTTGTCCGTTTTTATGAAGACGATTTATAATACAGATAGAAAATTGTTAAATAATGTTTTCAAGGCATATATAGAAAAAAATGGGAAAATAGTAAAAGATACCTTGTATATCAAATTTTACAATTATAAAACATTGCAGCAATTAATTACCACATATGATATTCCTTATAAAATTCTAAAAGAGGATTATTTTATTGGAGCAGAAGAAAAAGACGTCTATATTATCGAATATAATAAGTCAAATATGATAGATTTTCTTGGGATGATTTATGCAAATAACGGCGATGCATATGATACATGTGAAGCCTGTAACTCGAGAGATGCCATATATGTAAACAATGCTATTTATAATTTTACAAACAATAATAGCGACGAAGTTCCTGTACTTAAAATAATCAAAGTTGATAAGAACGCTATTATACCTACCAAAAATAACTACTCTGATGCCGGATTGGATCTAACAATTATCAAAGAAAACAGGCGGCTAAATAGTGATACTATACTATATGATACAGGTATCAAATTAGAAATACCAAATGGGTATTATGTAGAAATTGTGTCGAGGAGTTCAATTAGCAAATCAGGATATATGTTGGCTAACAACATTGGCATCATAGATCAAGGTTATACTGGAAACTTGTATATAGCGTTGAGAAAAATTAATAAGGATTGTGAAGATTTAGTTCTACCATATAAATGCAGTCAAATCATCGTAAAAAAACAATTATATCCTAAAATAATTATAAAAGATAATACAAAAGAGGAATTTAAGAATCAAGATACTTCGCGGGGCAATGGAGGTTTCGGAAGTACGGGATAAATAAACAACCAAATGTATATAATTTTACAATAAAATATAATGATATAGTTATTAATATAGTCAATAATATTAAGACTATGAAGAATATGATGTAAACATTATTGTTAATATTATAGTTGTCTATAAAAATAAACCACTCATTTCTAAGATAATCGCTGTTATAATAATTAATAATAAAATAAATTATATTTATCAATTCGTCGTTTATAAATGAATTCATCTTTTTGATTTCATTTATATTTAATAATTTATCAATTTTTATATTATAGATAATACTTGTTTACTATTTTCTTATGTATTTCATCGTAATTTTCCAAGGTATAATTTGCAAAGAATATGTTTTTTGAAAAAAAGTCACTGCATATAAAGATGTTATTATATAAGTTTTTAATTTTTTCCCTAATAATAATACTATTAATACCTATATTCCAAAGATGTAATGAAGTTTTTTTGATAGGATATACGATATTCATGTTATTTAAAAGATGATTCTGTACGCTATATTCGTTCAATATTAAATCATCATTATAAATATGCAACAAATCAATATTGTATTTTGTGATATTATTTAGTATTTTGCGCTTTTCTTTTGAAATATATTTAATCTTCAGCAAATTATCTTTTGAAATTGCAAAAATAATTGCCTTGGATATGTTGTATTTTATTGATAAATTATTAGTAGTCACAATTATATTATTGTTAATATCCAAAGATATATCCTTTACTTCAGAGTTATATAGAATATTAGCCTTATTATCTACGACAAATGCTAACATCCTATTTATAAGTACACAAGAGTCGTCTTCTACAATATAAAATGTATTGAGACTATATAGTTCACATTCAAACATCTTTATACCAAAGAGACCAGATATGTAACAATATATACTTGAATAATTACTTATATTATTCTTAAGAAATAAATAATCACTTTGTGTTAATATTGTATTACATAACTTATCAAATGTTTGAATATTTAATATTTTACTAGAGATATTCTTTGCTTTATTTATAACATTATTGATAATATTTATAATCTTATCATCGAAGTTTAAATTATATTTGGAATACTTAATAGAAAAGCGATTCAATAATTGAATATACATTGCATGATCTTTATTAAAAATTTTGTAATTAATAATATCATCGTAATGTGTATGTTTTTTATCAATAATTGTAACTTTAATTCCACAATCAATACATCTAATTGCTGAATACAAGCCAGCAAAATTGCATCCTACAATTATTATATTATCATTCATTTTTAGTTATTAATTAATATTTGTATATATTTTATATAATAATAATTATTAGTCTGCGTAGCTTAAAATATAATTAAAAAGTATATATTAAATATAAGTTTATAAATTTATAAATGCGATGGGTGCGAAATCTTCAAGACAATATACTTATCAACAATATTACGAGGCTATGAAGAATAGCGGAAATCAGGCAAATATTGATTTTAAGAATATAGATGTTAATAACATAGATCCCTATGAAATATTCAATATATCGAAGGATTTTACATGGATAGAACTTAAAGAATCTTTTCGGAAATTGGCTATGCATTTTCACCCAGATAAACCCGAAGGCAATAAAGATATTTTTAATATAATAACGCACTGTTTCGAGAAATTGGCATATGAATATAAAAAACGAGAGACAGATCTATCGCACCATGAATTAAAAAAACAATCTGCCGAATACTTTAATAAAATTGTATCAGAAAAAATGCCACATCCGAGCGTTATAAACAATCGAAACCGAGATGCCCGAGATGCACGAGATGCCCATGAGCCCATCGAGAGCGATGAACCATTTGCTCAACGGTTTAATAAAAATTTTGAAAAATGCAAAGTATACAGCGAGGAAGTTGAATTTGGATATGGAGAAAATATGGAGGAGTCAAGTAATAAGCGTGAAGATATCAAGATTGATAAATTAATTAAAAAGAATAAGATAGATAATAAGAGTTTCAATGAAATATTTAATAGCCGCGTTCCTATCAATAAGCAATTGGTTAAGTATAAAGAACCGGAGCCTCTTGTATTAGCTAAGAATCTTCAATTTACCGAATTAGATAATAAAAGACCCGACGATTATAGTAGCAGTAATAGCAGTGGCAATTCGAGAAACACGAGCTCCTTATCATACACAGATTATATGAGAGCTCACGATGGCACGAGGTTAATTGATGTATCTGTTGTTAAAAATAGGAAAGAATTTAAAAATATAGAAGAGTACGAAATATATAGAGATAACAATGCGAAGAAGGAAATGACTGCGAAAGAACTGAAGATGCGAGAAATTAAAAGATTAAAAGAGGAAAAAGAAGAACAGATGAGATTAGAAAGATTGAAAAAATACGATAATAAAATAGAGTTATCTTATGAAAAAGCGAATAGATTATTTATAAAATAATTTCCTTATTCTTAATATGCAATAAGACGGCATCCCTGTTTTTCTCGGTATCTTCCCAGCCATCCTTGAATAATTTACGAGATCTCTCTTTATCAAGATACATTAGCGAATTTTTGGAAAATTGTCTTCCCCACATAAATCGATGTATATTTATATCATTACACACATCATTGCGTAATATGCTATTTTCTATCGTTTTTTCATTCTTAATCTCTCCGTCAATATAATATTTATCCTTGTATTTTCTGGAAAAGCTGTTTCCTGATATATATGGTATATACGAGCTACACAGACAGTAATTTATCAAATCATTTATGTCCTCGAATTTACTCCTTTTTTCGTTTTTTATATTAAATAGAGATACTACATTTGAAGCTACTATAGAAACTTTGCTCAATTCTTCGGAATCCATTTTAATATTAGAGTATCGTAGCTTCAAATTTTTTTCAACATTACTTTGAAAAGTCCTAATATCATTATGAAAGTATATCCTGCTAATATCTGGGCCAATGGAGAAATCCCATAATGCATCATGGTTTGATAAATCATTTTCCATTGTATATAAAAGAGCACACCATGCTCCTCCAGAAGTTCCCGTGATACTGTAGTCTTTTATTGGTATATTATTTTTTATATAGCCTATTACACCCATGCTATATGGTAGATATAGCCCAGTGCCGAATATATTAATATTAACATATGCTTTCGACATATTATTTACTAATACCGACGATAATATTATGAAATAACTAAGAATTCCCACGAATTTCATCTTATACTTAAAGAGATTATATTATTTTCCATTTTTTCTTTTCTTCGGTTAAATCGCGTTTACGCATGTAAGTAAAGAAGGTCTTTACCTTCTCTTCATTGCCTTGAGAAAAAAATGTATTGAGCTCGGCAATAGATCTTGCGTTTTTATGGATACAGGCTAAAATTATGTTATTCATAACATCCTTGTGACTGTCTGATATAAAAGGAGGCTGTGATACTAACCATGCAGTTCTCATATTAACATAAAATTCGTGCGATTTAGTTAATTCTTCAGTAACATTGTTATCATAAGTTACCTTTATAAGATCACCAACTATTACTAACGATACTATTTCGTTATTTGTATTTTCCATTTTAATATATGCAAATATTTTTATATTTATATAAATATAAAATAATATCTATAAACACTAAATGGACTGAATGCAATTTTATGATTTGATTATAGTTGGTGCTGGCCCATCTGGTCTCGCATTGGCCCACGTTTGTTCTAATATATATAGAAGAATTTTGGTTATAGATAAGGAGTATAGCATTGGAGATATTCATCGTGTAAAGAGGGATTATTATGGAATATATACAGAATATGGCCCGAGAACATATATGACCGTCTTTTATAATTTTATAAACATTATTAAAGAAATCGGGATAGATTATAAAACGCTATTTAAACCCTTGAAGATTTAAAATGGCACAAATATTTATTTTTTATTGTGTATTATTATGAAACATAAAACACAAGACTATAAGATTAGTGCTGTCAAGTACTATTTACAAAATGATGTTAGTTTAGATGAAGTATGTGATATTTTTGTTTGTAAGAAGTCTTCATTGAGAAGATGGATTATGAAATACAAGGCATACAAACATATTGAAAGACTTAACAGATCTTCTAAGTCTTATAAAATAACAAAAGATCAAGTTAAATATGCTATTAGACTACTGAAACAAAACGAACAGATTACTATGACTGAACTAAAGAAACTCATACTTGATAAATATCCTTCATTTGACATTACATCACAACATTTAGGTAAAGTATTAAGAGATAATAATAAGACAAGAAAAAGAACAAAACATCAACATTTTCCAGTAACAAGGTATGGTGTAGAAGTAAATAAAGAAAATGAGTTAAATAAATTTTATAATGAGGTAAGTAAATATCCCATTGATAAAATTATATGTTTAGATGAAACATCAATACAACCTGCTATGATGTTGGAATATAGTCGGTGTCAGTTAGGTCATAAGTGTGTAGTAAATACAGATGATAATTATGTATTCAAAAAATTTACATTATTAGTAGCAATTAATAATTCAGGGTGTGTAGGTTCTAAATTATACCAACAAGGTGGAATGACAAAAGAAAGATTTGTAGATTTCTTAGAAGAACATATATTTAGTAAATACAAAGACAATCTGATTATATTAGATAATGCTGGAAGTCATAATAATCAGTTTGTAAAAGATGCTATTCTCAATAGTGGTAATAAATATTTATTTTCAATCCCATATACTCCTACTACAAATGCTCCTATAGAAAATTACTTTAACCAAATAAAGCATTATCTCAAATTGAATAAGAAGGTACTAAAATTCAATGAGTTAAATGATGAAATTAAGAATGCTATTAAGATGGTAAGAAAAGAGAACTATAAGAATTATTTCAATAATGCTTACAACAAAGAAGGGTTAAGACAATACACGAGGAAACTATCAACAAGATACAGAAAACCTAAAACATATAAAACAACATAAGAATATATTAAGTATATTATAAGACATTATCATAATAATGAGACTTAAAACTGAATTGTATGCAGAACAACAAAAACAAATAAGAGAAGAATTAATAGAATTATTGAACTTAAAAGAAACTAATTGTCTTATTTTATATGAGTTAGATCAAGATAAAGAACTACAAGAAAAGATAATGGATTTATTACCAAGGATACATAATTATTTTTCTATGAGTACCATAACAGCAATATCATATCCTGATAAAATTAAAAGACCATATGTATCAATTATTCGCCATCTATTGAAAAATGAATATCAGATTTTAAGCACTGAATACACTATCAAAACAGAACCAAAAAATATAAGAACAAAACGATACTATTTTGTACGAAGGCAAGATATAAAAAGTTGATTATATTAGTATAAAATACATATATCAATATGAATAACCAAGAAAAAGGTCTATTATATGAAAAATATGTTAAGGACTTTATCATTCAAAAGATTGGTTGTAATGCTTATTTATGGAATGAATGTCCTGAAAACATATTGATAGATAATGCTTTGGTTGATTCACATAATGATATGAGACTGATAAGAAAAGACATCAAAGAAGGATACTTACATACCCATAAAGATATAGGTATTGACATCATACAACTTGATAATAATAGATGTTCTATAGTCCAATGTAAAAATGGTTATAGTAATGGTTTATGTGTAGATGACATATCAGGTATTATGATGAGAAGTAATTTCATGAGAGATGTTCCTACATTTATTTACTATACAAACTGTCTATCAAGAAACGTTAAATACACATCAATATTAAGTCCTTATGTTGTCAATATTGATTGTAGTGTTAATATAGATAAGTTATTAGAAGTATCTATTGATAATAAAATATACTTTGTTAAATTGCCTTATGAAGATAAGAATAATCAAGAAATTACAAAGACTGAAATAATACCATATTCATATCAGTCTGAAGCAGTTGCTAAATTCAAAGAACATTTTGAAAGCAATAATAGAGGCATCTTATCTCTTCCTTGTGGTTGTGGTAAGACATATACCAGTTATATAATATCATCTGATTATAGTCATATCATTATCTTATCACCATTAAGAGAGTTTGCAAGTCAAAACTTAAATAGGTTTATTGAATATGGATATGATAAAAATAATACTTTGTTAGTTGATAGTGATGGAAATAGAGATATAGATAGTATCAAAGAAATTATCAAGAACAAGAATAAACTACTTATCAGTTGCACTTATAATTCTATGGACTTAATAACAGAATGTTTAGATTTGTTCAAGGATGCTTTATTTATAGTTGATGAGTTTCATAATCTTTCAAAGGCAAATATATCAGATGATGAAAATCATATATTTAAGTTATTGATGTCAGACTATAAAATACTATTTATGTCTGCAACGCCAAGAATTTATGATATTGAATATGATGATGAAGCATTTGATATGGAATGGTTATTTGGAGATGTAGTATATCAAATGACATTTACAGATGCTATTGCTAACAAGTATATAACAGACTATAAAATATGGTTGCCTTCTATACACGAAAATAATGAAGAAGTTGACAAAGAACTTTCTATATATGAGATTGATAATGAAATAAAGAATAGATGTAAGTTCTTATATTCTTGTATAGCAAATAATGGTTCAAGGAAGTGTATTGTTTATTGTAAAGATACAGAAGATATGAAGAGTATGATAGAATGTATGAAGACTTTGAATGAGTTTTACATCATGGATATTGAAATAAATAGTATTAGTTGCGAGGATAGAGAAAAAAAACGAAAGAGAACATTAGAAAGCTTTGCTAACAATAATGATAAAATACAACTGCTATTCAATATTAGGATACTGAACGAATGTATTGATATACCATCTTGTGATAGTATCTATATCAGTTATGCTCCTAAAAATAAAATAACCACAATACAAAGAATTAGCAGAGCAACCAGAACAGATAAGAATAACCCTTATAAAGTTGCAAATATCTATATTTGGTGTGAAGAATATGAAGAAATATTAGAAACCTTATCATCAATCAAAGAATATGATATAATGTTTAAGGATAAAATCAAGGTAAATGCTGTAGAGTTCTATCATAGTAAAGAAGATAAAGATATTGAATTAGTAGAGAATGATAAGGTATTAATAAGTAATTATACATTGGGGATTAAGGAGTTCAAGGTGATGAGCTGGGAAGAGAAACTTGATATGGTAGAAGAGTATATTCAGGAAAATAGGAAGTTGCCATTATCTACAGATAAAAATGTTATGGTTAAGCAATTAAGAAATTGGATATCTCATCAGAATAAAAATTATAAAAAACAAGAATTTAATATGAAAAACAAACAAATATGTATTAAATGGGAAAAGTTTATTGAAGAATATTCAGAGTTCTTTCTTTCAAAAGAAGAAATATGGCAGAATAGATTTAATATAATTATACAATATATAGAAGATAATAGCATATTACCACCACGAAGTAGTACAAATATTGAAGTTAAAAAAATGGCAGAGTGGATACAACATCAAAAACAATACTATAAAAATAAGTCAAGTATATTTGAAAATCAAGATATTAGATTGATATGGGAGCAATTTGTTAGTAAATATGATAAATATAAAACAATAGAAGATAAATGGATTGAAAACCTACAATGTGTTAAGGATTATGTTAAATTGAATAAAAAATTACCACCAAGAGACGATAATGATGATGCAGTTAGAAAATTATCAAATTGGGTAAATTCTCAAAAACAAAACTATAAAAACAAAACACAAATATTAAATAATGAGTACTTTTATAAGTTATGGGATGAATTCATTCATGATTACGATAATTTATGTATGGATAATGATAATAAACCTTTCAAAACATATCAAGAAAAATGGTTTGATAATTTTGATAAAGTAAAAAACTACATATTTCAAAATAATAAATTACCTTCAAAACATGATAAAGATGACAAAATTATGAAATTAGGAATATGGATATCAAGACAAAATCAAAACTACAGAAAACAAGATGATTTGATGAAATATGATAATATAAGAAAAATATGGGATGAATTTATAGGAATGAATTATGTATTATTCAAATCCAATGAAGAAGTATGGTATGATAAATTAAATGAATTAAAAACTTATATTGAAAATCATAATAAATTACCTTCTAATTCTTATAAAGAAGACAATATTAAAAGTTTAGCAAGATGGGTTCAAACACAAAAAGGAAATTATATAAAAAAACAAAAAATAATGGAATTTGAAAATATTAGGAAGGAATGGGAAAACATATTATCACAATACAGACATTTATTTATGACAAGAGAAGAATTTTGGAGGTATAAATTAAAAACTCTTTCAGAATATATTGACAAAAATGAAAAACTTCCTTCTATAAGAGATATTGATGATAATGTAAAATTATTAGCTCATTTCATGTATACACAACGTCAAACATACAAATCCAATACTAAAATTATGAAAGACCCTCTAATCAGGAAACAGTGGGAAGATTTTACTAATATATATTCTGTATATATATGAAATAATTATTCAAACCATATGACTATTCTATTGCGTTTATTTGATATGAAAATCTTTACATATCCTTTATTAAGTATATCTTCATTCGAACTATTTGTTATGGAAATGTTGTTTATAAACCCTAAATGTTTGACATATATAATGTTATCTTTCTCTATAAAGTTATCTTGATATACTTTTGGTAAGTATTCTTCACTATAATCTAAAATATAAGGTCTTTTATGTAAAACATCAATACCATATTTGAGACTATCAATATAGTTATTAAACAATTTATCTATAATATCTAATATAAATATAATAGTTTTATCTTGCTCTTTAATTTTTTTGCTATTTAACTTATGTTGAATTTTTATTTCAACATATTTCTTACACAATTTACTCTTCATAAATTCTTTTATATTACAACATGACCTTATATTATCCTTTATTCCTAACTCATAAGTTAAATGGGAGTTTTTGTATTCTTTTATTCCATCATAACTATAATATTTTTGAAAAACTTCATAAATTTTTTCAACTCTTTTTAATTCATGTTTGTAGCATTCTATCATACAATTCGACTCATGTAATTTTGTTTCATTTAAATTTAATTCTTGCACATCATAAATATCATCATACATATTGCAAGTAAAATCATACTTCATCATATGTTGTGAAACAATATCTTTAACATTTTTATATATCATAGATTTTGCATCATATAAATAAGGATGATTAAAATAAAAATATATAATATCTATTAAACATATTTCAAAATATTGCTTGTAATAATCAGTAATTAAAAATCGTGGCAAATATGGTTGTATATACTTGGATATGTTTAGGTATTCTATCATATATAATATGACTTTGTTTTATCATTTTATATCATTATTTTTCCGAAATCTATATAAAGATTACACTATAATATTATATATAACACGAAAATACTAAAAATATATTTTCTCATTCTTATAATAGATGAATAACATTAAAGAGAAACCTCCTGACTTCTACAAAGGTGTCAAAGTGCCTATCAAATATGTCCTTAAACATCCTGAAATTAATTTACCTAAAATTAATGATGCTGTTATGAGAGCTCATAAGATTGTAATTCACGGATTGATGTTTACGAAGTTGTATTTATTGAACTATTATAATACTCATAACACTATACCAGAAATAGATCATTCTTTTGTAGTCAATTGCTTGAAAATTGTATGTGTCAAATGTGGTTCAGGAAGACTACCATCGGATGAAACAAAAGAACTAAAAGATAAACTTAATTCATTTTATGAAGAACATTACAAACCATTAAGACAAGATGATAATCTAAAATATACTCATATGAATACCATTTTAGACTATTTAGCAGATGATATTATTACTATGTATAAAAACAATATTCAATTACATTATGTGGAATATGTAGAGCGTTTTGTTAATATTTGTTGGAAGAAGAAATATATTACAGACAAAATAAGAAAACTAAAGTTTACTAAAAAAGAAAAAGACAATAGGATAAATAAGTTATGTTGTCAATTAAGGAAGATTAAGAATGATATCCTTAATGTTGAAACAAACGAATATAAATCACATTTAGTATATCACTCTTGGATTAATAATGTAAAGCAACACATCATACCTAATAAGATTTTTGCTAAAAATAGCATTCATTATGATATACATTGTAATCAGTTTGATTACCTTCCTTGTATGATTTATATGATGAAGCATATAGAACAAGAAGGATTTAGTATAAATAATGTTTTTCCTTCAAGGTCAGACGTCATACCAAAACATATTACTCTTGATAGCACAACCATAGTAAACATTTTGTTAAGAAAAGAACAAGGGAAAAAATATGACTACTTATCAAAGGGTAATCTTAAGAAAAGGAAATCAGAAATATGGGATTTTTTTTTTAGAACTCAAAGAAAATGCTTTAAAAGAGAAGGATATTCATTTCATCATATGATAGAAACTGATGGTGTTAGTTGTTCCATATTACTGATTAGAGATGACTTAATAGATAAGTTTTCAAAACCTAAAAATACCAGCATATCAAAAGAACTATATATTGATGAATTGTGTGATTATACTCCTTTACAAAACAAGAAGATCGTTGCAACAGACCCTGGTAAGTGTGATATTATATATTGTGTAGATGGATGTTGTAAAGATGCTACCACATTTAGATATACACAAGATAGTAGAAGAAAAGAATGTAAAATTAAGAAGTATAATAAACTCATATTGGAGTTTAAGAAAGAACAGATTGATGGTAAAACAATAACAGAATATGAAACTGAACTATCACAATATAATAAAAAGTCATTAGATATAAATAAATACAAAGATTATATCAAAAAGAAAAATGAAATCAATCAGAAACTATTCCAGTTCTATGAAAGATATATATTCAGAAAATTGAAACTAAATGGATATATCAATAGAAAAAGAAACGAACAGAAGATTATAAATAAGTTTAAGAAAATATTTGGCAATCCTAATGAGGTTGTAGTATGTTTTGGTGATTTTGAGCAACGCAAACATATGAAATATAAAGAACCTATTAAGGGTAAAGGTATTAGAACATTATTTAGAAAATCTGGTTATAATACATATTTGGTAGATGAGTTTAGGACAAGTTGCAAATGCTGTAATTGTGAAGGAGGAGAATGTAAGAAGTTTATGATAAGAAAAAGCCCAAAACCTTGGAAAGACTACAATGCTTTAGTACATGGTCTATTACGCTGTAAGAGCGGTTGTGGATTATGGAACAGAGATGTAAATGGTGCTAAAAACATTTATAAAATAGTTTTTAATCATATAAATGGATTAAAAAGACCATTATATCTATGTAGAAGTAATCAATCAGATACATTACACGATGTATCCAACCATAATTTACCTTTCTAATAATTATTAGAAAGCCTTGAAGACACAAAGTAATAAACCTGTATGAAATATTTTTTTACAGAACTTTGTGCCATTTTAAATCTTCAAGGGTGTAAAAGCTATAAATATAACTTTATATCAAACTTGCTATTTAGAAATCATTTGAGTATCTATGAAAAGTATATATTGATGTGTGCATATATTCGATACTTGTTTAATGATAATTACGGAAAAACACGGGCCTATATGATTATATTCAGTTCTATAAATTTACCACAAAATCCATTGCTATCATAGATACTCTATGTGCCTACATAGATGAAGGTAATGTTTATTCGTATAGTTTGAACAAGTTCATTAAAACGTACGATATCCTATTTTATAGTAAAATAATGGTTCCTTCTAAGGCTCTCGACTGCTACTTATTTAATATATGGAAAGGATTTTTAGAAAAAAAGGGGTTGAAATTATTTTAGAAAAAGAGATAGCTAATATTAATATAATAGATGATACAATATCACGTATAGACTTGGAATCTGGCGAAAATTTTGGATGTGTTAATTTGGTATTAGCAGTACCTCCAGTAGCTATATTAGATATCATTAAGGATAACGATATGCTAAAAGATTCGTTTGGAGATTTTAATGATCTGAAAATATGGACAGAAAATACAAAATATAGGAATTACATATCTATCACATATCACTTTAAAAATTACATAGAGCTTTTTGATAGCAACGGATTAACTCTACGTACCGACTGGGGAATTACTGTTGTAAACTTATCAGAATACTGTGATAAAATAGAAAATTCCGAATATCCCGTTTTGAGCGTCATGGTTACCTTATGTGATAAAAAAAGTAGCTATAACAACAAAACGGCGAATGAATGTACCGGAGACGACCTGATATTAGAAGTGTATAGACAATTAAAGATATGCTATATCAATATCAATGCTAATAATAATGCTAATAATAATACAGAATCCGATAATAATGCTTGTTATCACTATTTTGCTGTTATAAATCCCAATAACTATTATGATAATGATATGAAGATGTGGAGATGTAGCGATAATGCATATTATAATATGTTGGGTGAGAAATATATAGATTTTAAGAGCCAGACAATAGAAAATTTGTATACCTTAGGTACTCACAATGGCCGAAGTTATATCCAATTTAATTGTATAGAAAGCGCTATTTCTAATGCAATATCATTGGGTCGCGAGCTATACCCTGATGTTTGCAAAAAATATATTGTTAAACGCGGGATATATCTTAAAGATTTTATAATTGCCTTGATATTTATGTCGTATATCTTTATATTTTATTATAGTTTATATAAATAGAAAGAGAAAAATAAGAGTACTAATGGAAAGAGGGTTAATGATGGTATTGCATTCTATTATAATAGGCCTTATATTATATATGTTAATGGTTTTCGTTTTTAACCAAGATGTTGTTGTTGCTGAAAATAGAAGTGTCCTAATCGCTGCTGTAATATTAATATACATGGTACTTTTCGGCCACGATATTCCAAGAAAATTAAATAGTAACTTGTGATGAATATGATTATGAATATGATTATGATGTAATCGCGTTATATACTAACATATAAGCTTCGCTATTGTTTTGTAGAAAATCTCCGGCGTTTAATATTTGTTCATCGTTATACAACAAGAATGTATTATCGCCTTTTTCATTTATTTGTGTAGAACAGATAGCCATATAGTGACCGCTCGTGGCATTTCCTGAATGTAGAGCTACCGAAGATAATTTATAATTTTTCTCTATATCTGCATGTGATAATATAGTACCCGTATTAAAACATAGAGCATCGTTGATATATACAGGTTTCGTGTTTTTTATATTTGGATTAATGAATCTATTTATTATAATAAAGAGCACATCTGGTAAACTCCAAATTTTCGAGGTCTTAACATAATCCGTTTTTTCTTTGCAATTATCGCAATTCCAGTCATTGCTATAATTATTTTCTATCAATAACTCTTGTAACATATGCACTATCGTAGGATTTTCAATATTTTCAGGAATATTCATGTGAAGAGCACATATGGGTTCGAAATCATATAATGTATAATTGCATTTTTTACATTTTGTTATATTGAGTAAAAATCCTTCGGTGGTACTTTGCCACATAGATATCTTATTCTTGCTATGAGTTACATAATGATAAATATATTTTTCATTAAGATACTTGCTATTTTTTAAGGCGTTCATATAACTATTGTAATCGTCATATGTGATACCGTTAAGCACTTTATACTTAGCATCTATATTATCATAGTCCAATAGGAGATTATGATGATTCGGAGAGCCGTTTAATTCCTCTATTATTTTCTCATTCATAAATATCCATAACTCGGTAATATCAAGCTGTTCGCCATAACTAAATATTCCTTCGAATTTGCTATATATGTTCGCTACAAATTTTTTGGGAGATATAGCTTTATTATTTATACACATTAGAATTATCACCTCTTTTAAATTTGAAATTAAAGTATCATCTCCTAAATCACAATTTAATACAATATTTCTCATTAAATCATTCTTGCATATTATCTGTATTAAACTATTTATAGCGCAAGTAAAACCAAGATTGAATAGTCCTTGCATTATTGTATATTATACAATAATTATATCTTATATATATTAGAATACAATGGCTACAAAAAGTTCTGGTCGTGAAAAAATGTCTAACGAAACAAATAAAAAAATGAGCTCCGCGAAATTTGAAAAGTTTTCAACATCTAATGGTTCGGTTACTTGTTGTAACGGAGCGGCACCGTCTACATTTAGTATGGTTATATATATAATTTTATTAATTATAATTCTTTTAATAAATATAAATGCAAGCATATGGATTGCTAAACTTGAAAAAATAAATTGCGCATGTAGTGATAATTTTATGCGTAATTATATAAAATATTTTTTATTTGTTATGATACCGGCTATAATAGTTCAATTATTCGTAGCTATATACATGTACTCTAACAATATAAATTCAATATGTATGTCTAATACCATGCTCATGTTCATCGAGTTTTCACGATTTATATTTGGTATATTTTATATTATTAATATATGTATTGCGATTATATATATCAATAGACTAAAAGAATTAAATTGTGAATGTAGCGAAGATATCAGAAGAGAGGTTTATTGGATTTATAATATAATATTAGTATCTATCTTATGTATTCTTATTATACTCGTGTTAATATTCGCTATTTATATATTTTTCTCTGGATCTTCAATGATCGCCAAAAGAAGCGGAACTACTACAAGTTATTCTAATCGAGCTCATCAATAATAGGGTTTGATACATCATTATCATCGGAGCCGGCCCCAGCTCCGGCCCCAAATGCAGAACCAAACCCAGACATATCATTGGGCATTCCACTTGGCTTACTTTGGCTATAGAGTTTTTGCATAAGAGGATTTACAACTTCTTCTAGTTCTTTTTGTTTATTTTTATAGACTTCTACATCAGACGAATCGTTTTCTTCAAGCCATTTAAGTCCGTCGTCAACGATTGGATCAATCTCGGCCTTAACTTCATCGAGAATGGGAGGAGAATCCTCGCGCTTTTTCATAGAGTTGCGCAGATTGTAGAGATAATTTTCGAGACCATTCTTTGTTTCTACAAGTTCCTTTTGTTTACTATCTTCATTCTTGAATTCTTCGGCCTTTTTAATCATTTCCTCAATCTGTTCTTTAGATAGACGACCTTTATCATTTGTAATAGTAATGTTATTAGTTTTCTTAGTGGATTTCTCTTCAGCACTGATATTCATAATGCCGTTTGCGTCAATATCAAAGGAAACTTCTATCTGTGCTTGACCACGAGGCATTGGAGGGATACCATCAAGATGGAAACTACCGAGGAGATTATTGTCTTTAGTAAATCCACGTTCTCCCTCATAGATTTTAATATCTACCCCTGGCTGATTATCAGAATATGTAGAGAATACCTGAGATTTCTTAGTAGGAATTGTGGTATTTCGCTCGATGATCTTAGTCATTACTCCTCCTGCGGTTTCAATACCAAGAGAAAGAGGAGCAACATCAAGAAGTAGTAGCTCATTTGTCTTGCTATTTCCTTGTCCTGTTAGAATGGATGCTTGAACCGCTGCACCATAGGCAACTGCCTCGTCAGGATTTAGAGATTTGTTCAATTGTTTACCGTGGAAATAACCAGACAAAAGCTCTTGAATTCTCGGAATACGCGTTGTACCACCTACAAGTACAATTTCATCAATATCTCCTTTGCTCATTTTAGCATCTTTAAGAAGACGATCAAGTGGTTCGAGAGTTCTCTGGAAAACCTTGTCGGCGAGCGCCTCGAACTTTGCACGTGTTAGATTGCAATTATAGTCGACTCCATCTATGAGCGAATCTACCTCGATAGTTGTAGTAGTAGATGAAGATAGATTTTTTTTAGCCTTTTCTGCTGCAATATTTAGACGTTTTAGAGCACGAGCATTTTCCCTAACGTTTTTCTTATATTTTTTATTAATTTCATCACACAAATAATCAACAATGATATTATCAATATCAGAACCACCGAGATGAGTATCGCCGCCCGTTGCTTTTACTTCAAAAATACCACCATCCAAAGTCAAAATAGAAACATCGTGTGTACCACCACCACAATCAAAGACAAGAATATTACGCTCGCACTTATCATCTGTCTTATCCAAACCATATGCAATGGCTGCCGCAGTTGGCTCATTGATAATGCGAAGAACTTCGAGACCCGCAATAGTACCAGCATCCTTTGTTGCCTGCCTCTGAGAATCGTTGAAATAGGCAGGGACAGTAATTACAACCTTTTTAAGCGGATGCCCAAGATAAGATTCGGTAGTCTCCTTAAGGCGCTGAATTACCATCGCAGAAATTTCCTCGGGATGAAAACTCTTATCCTCATTTTTGTATTTTACGTTGATTAGAGGCTTATTATTAGAATCTCCAGTTACATTAAATGACCAGAGCTTAACATCTTCTTGAACAACGTCGTCGCTAAATTTTCGTCCAATAAGACGCTTAGTATCATATACAGTATTCTTAGGATTCATCGTTGATTGATTTTTAGCAGCATCACCTACCAACTTTTCTTCATCGCTAAAGGAAACGTATGACGGGATAATTCGCGAACCAGTCTGAGTATCTGGAATAATTTCAACTCTGTCGTTTATCCAAATGGCCGCACAACTCGTGGTAGTTCCGATATCAAAACCTGCTGCAATATCTTTACTATCAGTCATTATACTTATGTTCTTTTCTTATACATATATATATCTAAAATCTTTATATATTTTTATATTCTACTATTTATTCATATTATACAGCTGTAGTAAATTAATAAATATTTTATATCATATAAGAGAGATTGTTGAGAGAATATAAACGAGTACATAATTTATTTTCCCTTGAACTTTTAAAACTTTTTTATATTTCTAAACTTTTTTTCAATTATGTACTCAAAAATATTATGTAGTAATTAAAATATTATAATATTAATAAGTATGATAGTTGATTTGAATAATACAACAGATTATGATAAACAAATAATATATTTAGATTCTACCAACGGAACATTTAAAAGCAACGAAGTCTTTGATTTTTATATTGATTTCGAAAACCCTTTTAAAAACATATCAAGTGTTAAAATTATAGAGGCATCTATTATTTTGAACAGGTCAAACTTGAATTACAATGATATCTATTATATCGAATTAAATGACTATCATCGAATAAACACATATGTAAAAGATAAAGGGTTCACATTTAAATACTTTGATGCCATACCTTACAACCATGCTGACTATCATGCTAATGGTTCTTGTAAATTTAGAATTTTCTATGCTTTAACAAGCTCTAATTGGACAGATCCCACACTTTACACTCTAAATCCCATAGCCCACAATACAAGAAGATTTAATATAAAAATAAGAGATAAAGACTTTGCTATTTTAAATAAGATAAATGGCGATTCTTTCAAACTTACTATATGTGTATATACTATTAAAAAAAATATATATGGATAATTGATTATAATATATTTACTTCTATTCTCTATATATATATGCATTTGAATATAATCAATAGTTTCGAGGTTTGCTATTACAATTTCTTAGTATACTTTTATCTATGTTTAAATAGTATATGTCCTTATTATGATGATGTTATTGTAAGTATGCATATTCATTCTGTAAAACTACTTTTAGAAAAAAAAGAATTGAATATGAGAAAAATAAAAAGAATGAGAATGATTGAGTTTATTGATAGCCTCAATAACAGCGACAAAATTATTTTAGACAAAGAAAAAGATATCATTATCATCGAATATGATATTTATAATAAAAATGATCTAAAAGATTCCACAGATTCCACAGATTCCACAGATTCTACAGATTCCACAGATTCCACAGATTCCACAGATTCTACAGATTCCACAGATTCTACAGATTCCACAGATTCCACAGATTCTACAGATTCTACAGATTCCACAGATTCCACAGATTCCACAGATTCTACAGATTCTACAGATTCTACAGATTCTACAGATTCTACAGATTCTACAGATTCTACAGATTCTACAGATTCTATAATAAAAAAACGGTAGACGCAATTGTCGAAACCATCATAGTTAATATGGAGGCATTTGTATGCAATATAGGAAATACCAAAGATAATGTATAGTCTATAGAATAGACTATACAGGCAGATTTATATGATGATATTGAAAATGTTTTTATTGATATGGAAAATAAAAAGAATGTGTAAATTAGAAGTATTTGATGGTTAATCTATGATTCCATATCTCTTTTAATTCATTTTCATGTTTAATTTCTCCATAACAATTGGTCTGCAGGCGTTTGTTTATAGGAATTTTATTGAGATTTGCTTTGAGTAAATTATTCTCAAATTGATTAATGTAATAGAGATTTTCCATAGCATCATTCATATTATTTTTATATATCTTATTGTTTATGTAGTTATAGTATAAGAAATACAGACAGGTATCTATGCTCCCTAAGGTATAGCTATTCTTAACTGTTGTAGAAAAGCATTGGTCTTTAATTTTAATTATTCTTAGCATATTGAATGTTACCTTTGTTTCATTATCGTATATCTTGATATCATAATACTTGTATAAATTAATAGAGTCAATAGGAGCTTTTATTACTTCAACTTTGTATTTACTATCAGTAATATACAGATTTATTATTTTTTTAATATTTAGAAATACATCTCTTATATTTTTAACTAATATCGTGAGACATATAGAATTATTGCTTAAACGGTAACAACACAACGATATATTCATATATAATTTAATAGAATAGCTGTCTATTATAGGAAGCTTATTCGCCTTAATATATTCGAGAATATATTTAATAGTATTTAAATAGCTCTCTTTTATAGGAATACACTTTAATACCTTCTTGTTTTTTTCAGTAGGATAAAAGGAGTTTACGAGAGACAATCTACTGTATATTTTTTCCCATCTAAAACCAGATTGAAGAGGTCTTGCTAATTCGAAATAAAGGTTCTGTTTTATTAATTCTACTGGAATTACCTTGTATTTATCACCATAATATTTCAATTTTTTATTGTTTTTATTGATATATTTTAATAATATATTGTATATTTTAGCATCTAAAAAAGTAATATCAAAGAATTGTTTTCCGAATACAGAAATTTTATAGGTATTTGTATGAAGGGCCCTCTTCAGCTTAATGTATTCGAAACCAGCCTTCTTAATTTCGTAACCTAATTCTTTTGCATCTTTTACAGGATTTTTAGAAAAACAATCGTAATCATTTATGGTATACTCTTTATAAAATCTGTACTTCTTCGGTAATATTAAATTAATAACGAGACCTCCATATAATATTAGGTTTTTCTTAAGAATAAAATTAGAAATTAATGTTATCACATCATTAAATTCGCCATACAATTCTTTTAACTTTTTAACCTCTATCTCTTTTATAATTTTATTTATGGAAGATTTATTATTAGACATAATCTAATTAAATCAAATAAATTTATTTTTTTACATCTTCGTACTCTCTATATATGAACTTCGGCATTATACTTCCTACCTGTGTGTTCTCTATAGCCTCCTTTAAATCTGTTCCTGGCGAATTTAAATACAATGGATTTGTAATCTGTTTCGTTCCGTACGAACATACATTGGGTCTATATTCCATAGGGCCGCGATATTGCTGTTTATACGTGATAGGATCATATATTCTATCGCTCTTCCCTTTAATTATCGGGTTCTGTATATCATAAGGATCATATATTAAATTCGAAGTATCATATCCTGATAAATCTGAAGAATCAAAAGAACCATTGGAACCTTCGGAACCGTTGGATTTATATGGCATTGAAGTATTCTTATCTTGCATTATGATATTAATATTGAAAACAGGTTCGCTGTTTTTCATAATATCGGCAATATGTTTATCACTATTTAAATTTTTATCATCGCTAGTTGAGGAATATGTATCTGTTGTTAATGCTATAGGTGTATTCAGAGCCCTTCTCTTTATTATATCTCGTCGTTTTAATTCATTTGCTATCAATCGTATCTCATATAATACAAAGTTATTATCAAAAATTTCTAATAATTTCTCATCATTTATTATGTATTCCCTTAAAATACTTCTTTCAAAATTAGAATAATTATCGTGCATCAACATGGCCTTAAATAAATAATCGTTAAACTGCAAGTGGATATAGCATTGTTTCAGAGGAACTCTCATTTTATCATGAGGCAACTTATTGAAAAAATCTTTGTATATATTTACTAAATTATCTATGATATTCTGCTCTGATATATTTGATATAAGGGTTGGATCTGTATTGTTCGACTGCATTTTTACTATCATTTTGTATTCTGTGGAATTATAGAGTTTTAATTTTAGCTTATCTTCGTTGCTGTTTTTTTCATAGAAATCTTGTAAATTCACTATCAATTCCTTGGGTTTCGGATGTCTATCTAATATGTTCTTATATATATCGATAATTACATATTCATTGATACTTTTCTCAGATAAATACTGAGGATCTCTATTGTATTGCTCGTCGATATAAGGGAGATACTTGTCTTCTATTGGTTCTAATATACTACTTGCTATTCCGTCAGTTACATCATTGCTCTGTCTAAAGGTCGCTGTCTCTGTACTAAAATGCAATTCGGCATTAGAAACCCCCTTATTATTGTATATATCAGTATTAAAGTACTCCTCTGTTTTTGTATTCTGTGTTTTTACAGCAGATGACCTCATAAATCTATTATCAAACCCTCTTCTTAACACAGTATCTATATTATCATCGGTGAAAATGCTATTGGTCTCTACTATTTTATGTTTATAATAAGGCTGCATTATCTGATTGTTTTCCCCTACAATTATATAGGAATCGTAGGAGACAACACTGTTCTCCTTAATATTATCATATTCTTCGCGAGTAAATCTATATACACTTTCCCCGTCCATATTATTAAATGATTTGTTTCTCATCATGTCTTCTAAAGCCTTTTTAAGTTTGTCGTTTTTAATCTCCCTGTAATATTTTCTAACATAAGGCTCTGTACGTTCTCCTAAGTTTCTCCATAATAACCCAATGTCCTTGTTATCTATATTGTCTATTGCCGAATTATAGGGTTTAAAATAGCGTCCGTCTACATCTATATAACTATTTGCTGATAATAACCCCCCTATATTTAATGAATCCAATTCGTCTACGCTAATAACTATAGGAGATATCCATTTATAATTTAATATTATAAACAATTTCTCATTACTTATTTTATCTCCATCAGGCTCTTCATTTCCTAAATATAACCACTTAAGGCCTATTTTATCGTCTAATATAAAATTTTCTATAGAATAATCAAACAATACTGCTTGAATATATTTATTAAAATAGATTATTATCGATATAATACAAGAGATTATTACTATTACTGATAATATCAATATATATCTAAATATTTCCATTACTATATCTATAATAAATAGAAATAAAAAAGCATTTTTATATGTAATATGTAAATAGATTATGCATTTTAATTTTACTATTCAACTACATCACAATGTTATAGCAATATCTTCGATTGTATTTTTGATTCTAAATTTTATAGAGAATATTATACACTTCAGTATAGGTTGAAATATCTATTCTAAAGATACCACCAATATAAAGATAGAATTGCCTGAAACTTACGATATCATTAAGATAGTATTTACTATGATTGTCTTCTCGATACTCCAATCACTATTTGCATATTATGGACTTAAGTATATGTAGGACGTCTCGCGATGGCTCTCAGCAGCTCGCGGTGGCTTGTGATGTCTCGTGGTGGCTTACGATAGCTGGTGTTAGAATATATAAAGATTTAGATATATATAATATATATTATGGATTTGATTCGGAAAATGAAAATGAAGAAGAGGAAGACCATGGATGCTAACAGTGACGATGAAAGTAGCTCAGACAATCCTTCTGATATGATTTATACAAATTATAATCATCTATATTTTTCCGGAGATATTACTTCAAAATCGTCATTTTCTCTTTGTAAACATCTTCGGATTTTAGCAAACGGTCTTAAAATTGATGCAATTGATAAAAATATAGAACCTGAAATTTATCTGCATATAACCACAGATGGTGGGTGCATTTCTTCGGCTTTTTCTATAATTGACTGTATGGAAGGATTGAGCATACCTGTAAATACAGTTATTGATGGTAGCGTATCTTCTGCAGGAACTTTGATAAGTATTCATGGTAAAAAGCGTTATATTTGCAAAAACTCCTATGTTCTTATCCACGAACTGCGATCGGGTTGCTGGGGTAAATTGGCGTATATCGACGATACGTATAAAAACTGCATTAAAATTCAAGAGCATATCAATAATTTCTACCTAAATAAAACACAGATCGGCAAAAAAATGCTCAAAGACCTTCTTGTAAAGGATCTTCAGTTTAATGCCGAAGAATGCATTAAAATGGGAATTGTCGACAAAATATACGACGGATCGTAATTATATTCTTTTTATATTATAGTACTGCATTATGAATGAATTATTTAAAAATGAAATATACATACATATGATTATATTACTTATAATATTTCTATATACATTATTGATAGCTGCATATATATTATTTAATGACGAATATAATATATTCATCCGGATTATATCGATATTTGTAATAGCGATTATAATATTTTTAGCTTCTAAAAAAGAGACCTTTTTGCCATTCTTGGGATTAACATTTATCCCTAATACTTTATTGTGTGAACCTAAATTTCCGAATGGCGCAAATCTTAATTACACATTAGATATGCACGATTATGAAGATGGAACTAAGATAATTTATTGGGCGGCTAACAATGAGACAGATAGCTTAAAAATAATAGAGGATCCTTTTAGTGCTTATAAAAATTTCAATAATGTTGGTGTCTCCGTTGTAAAAAAAGGAAAAGCTGATGTTCGTATTTTTTGCCCCAATAAATACAAAGTAAAAAAAGTATTTGATAAAATATTAGAAAGACATTTTCATTATAGAATAATCTTTAAAGACAACGGCTTTTTAAGCCCTGTGATGACTGTTAATATCAAGTGCTAATCTAAGCTACGCTATGCTAGGATAATGTTATAGTCGTAATATACAGATAGTATTTTAGCATACTCTTCTGCTATATATTTTTCTATGTTATCTATATTATTCGCTGAGGTATTTTTATTAAATAGTGTTATAATTATGCTTAATTTTTTATAATTTTCTATAATATTATTCATTATAGAATGTTTTATATCATTATCACTATATATATCATTCATCAGTTTATTTACGATGTTATCATGTGCTCTTATTATAATATCGTCAGTTTTGTTGTATAATATGTATATGTGTTTATTTTGTATAGCATTGTATAATTGTATATCGTAAAAATCCTCCTTCTTTTTTTTGAGATGCTTACAGATGTTTGCATACCAATATTTGCAAACCAAAAGCGTCTTATAATCACATTTAATTTTTATAAATGTAAAATATAAATCATTGTTTATCATATTATTATGATTATATTTATATTATATCTGTTATATATTTATGAATATTATGAATTTCTGAAATAGATGAAGAAATAATGATCTTCATATTCTTATTATCGTAATAACTGATATAAGACGCCCATAAGCTATCTGCGGCACAATTTTTTTTATCAGTAATGATATAGTTTTTAAACATGGACATTAGAATAAAATTAATTTCATAGCTATATTTTTCATCACTTGTAATATAGTAAAATGAGTAATCTCCTTCTCTATTAATATTATCGAGAACTATTTTAGCCCAATTTATATCATCTGTTACTACTGCTATATTTGTTATTTTATATGCACAATTCATAAGAGACAATGCGTCATTATAATAGTCAGTATCGCAATCCTTCATAATATGCATAACGGCCACATCATCGTCAATTGTATTATTTCCAAAATAATTTAGAATATCTCTATATTTATAATATGCAGCATACATCAGATCTTCATTAGAATACACAAGTTCAATAAGCTTTGTTCTCAGATAATCATCTATATTTTTGAAAGTATAGAGTTTATCCATACTTTCATTAATAACTTTTATATTCTTAGTGATATCTATGGTATCAGCAGTGCCTGTGGCATCCAGAGTTTCAAAATTAATACCCCTATATTTTTCGTCATCAAGAATATTAAAGAGTCCCTTAAATAGCGTATCGTAATATAACTTGTTATCTTTATTAAAGACTATCTTTATTTTAATATGCTTGCTATTTTTAATTTTTAAGATGTTTATAAGATAGGACAGATTGAATAATTGTCGTCCGACACTTTCATCATTATCTATAGTTATGTAACGCAATTGTCGCAATGATTTATTCATAATTATTATATTAATACAGTTTAATCTTTAAATCCTTGGAACAGTAGGGACCATCGGACCATTTCAGAGATTATGGTGTAATTCGTACAGTATTATTTGTGAAATCCGTGTCCTTCATTTTTTTAATAAATAACATTTTATTTACAGGACATCCTGATTCCTTAGTCTGCAATTTAAAATTCATAGAAGCTGCTATATTAGCCATAATATTTCCGTTGTAAGTCATTAAAGATATGTATTTTTTATTTATAGGACACAATAGGATAGCATAACTTAATAGAATTTTTCCCAATTTTCTCCCACGTGTATTCTTATCAATGAATACTTCTTGGATATAAAATGTATCCTTTTTGCTATCGCTACTGCTGAGTCCGCCACTACCCGTGCCTTTATCAACAGAAAATATCCTGCTTTTCTTTACTATTAAGAACCCTAACATTAAATTCGTAGTTTCCGAGTATAAACCATACATCTGATGTTTAAGAATGTAATCTTCTACGTCGGTTATAATAGAATCAGGTGTATACTTATCCTTTGTTATTTTTTTATAATTATAATATTGCAAGTAGGCCATAAATTTATCATTATTTTTTTTAGTTACCAATCTAACTACTATTTTTTCATTATTGGCATCATAATACTCCATGATGCTTTTATTATATTTTCTCATAATCTCATTATACTCTTCGCGTCGATCTACTAATTCTTTATTAGATCTATTAATAGCTATAAGATTATTTAATAAATTTACAGATTTATTAGTTATAAAGAATTTAATCTTTTCAAAATATAACTCAATCTTCTTATTTATATCAGTTGTAATATTTTTAATATCAAGTTCTAACAGTTTTCTATTTGGAATGCCTGTTACACGCATCATCAGACGTTTCTTCCAGACATCTAAGTTGTTAATATTAACAACCATATCAGTTAATGGATCTCTGTAGAAATCATTCATAAGTATTGATACGCTTTACTCTACTATTAAATAAGATTAATTAATTAGGACCTATTAGGAATCTTTGTAAGAATATAGATATGTTAAATAGTATTTGCTGTTATCAATATCCTTTAATTTTTCGAGATTGAGAGTATACTTATTTTGATTGCAAAAACTCAGGATATTTTCAAATAATAATATATCGTCATCTAATTGGTTATATGGGTTCGCAAAAATATTTAATAGCTTAAATTGCCCGTTATCTATTTTTCCTAATAAACAAATGTAATTTAAATCAGCGTCTTTATTATAAATGCCTACAATTATGTTAGGATATGAAAAACGGTTTTTATTTAGCCATATAGTATCTGCTATAATCTTATTGTGATAATCTTCATTATCCTTTGACCATTTATAAAATGTACTATAGACATTATTATAATTCAATAAACATACATTGCCATTATTATAATTACCGAATTTATTTATACTATGAGGTCCTATATTAATTGGATAAGAATAAGATAGAGATGCATATAAAATATTTAAAATAGCTAAAATAAATTTCATATATTTTATTGTTTATTATATAATACTTATATATAAATTAAAATGAATTGCGATGAATACTATTGTGATTTTACAATAGATAAAAATTATATATTGGCTTACAACGTATCCAGTAAAAAACTCTATAAACTCTTTTTCGATAATTGGAAAACTATTTATAAACATTTACTCGACGATGATACCGATTGTTATTATAAAAACGATATGGGATCTTGCTTTCGCACATAATTATTAATAATATCTATTAATGATAGTATATAATTTTCTAAATCAATATCAGTTCCACTCGATGATATATCGGTATTTGTTAAATAAATGCAAGTATCATCGTCAGATAAAATTATAAATGGAATATTTATAGTAATCTCTAAATATAGACCTGATTTGCGAGGTTTTAGAAAATATTTAATAGATTTTAAGTTTGACCCGTTTAAAAATATACTGATGTCTTGCATATCATTAATTATCTTCTTTTCTTTAAAATTATAGACGTATTTATTTGTTGTTTCTATATTAATTTGCGAATTTCCTTTTATCATATCAATTATTACATCGTTATCTTCAGTATATTTAATACGAGGTACAATTCTAATATTAAATTTCATAACTTCTCCGCTACCATCTTTAGTTTTATTATACTTTGTTTTGTAAAAATAGGTTCGAAGAGTATTCGCCATATCTTCATCTTCGCCTTTTTGTTTCTGCTGTTGCTGCTGCGTATGTTGCTTCTGCGTCTGTTGCTGATGTGGAGCCGGCTGTTGTTGCCCCTGTTGCTCACGAGGTTTCTGTGGCGGAAGAGGGGATTGTGATGGTATACTCTGTTGCGGTCGTGGAGGTTGCGAAGACTGCGAAGACTGCTGTTGCTTCTGTGGCTGCTGTTGATGCTGTTGCTGCTGAAGCTGTTGCTGCTGCGTCTG
>Ga0208598_1000081_pt1 | contig 35885 bp, 38 predicted proteins | sample LakMenEpi22Jun12_FD_150726 | JGI IMG/M metagenome (GOLD analysis project Ga0208598, IMG submission 150726) | Freshwater microbial communities from Lake Mendota, WI - 22JUN2012 deep hole epilimnion (SPAdes) | ecosystem: Environmental > Aquatic > Freshwater > Lake > Epilimnion/Euphotic zone ... | reverse complement strand
CGGCCCTGCCGGGGCCAACGCGGTTGCAGAATTCGCACACGCTCTCGCCGTCGGCGGTCTCCAACCCTTGGCTGGTCACGGCGGCGAACGGTTCGTGCTTCGCAAGGCATTGCCGCAGCGTCGCAGCGCCAACGGAGTTGCTGTTGCCAGCGGGGCTGCGCTTGATGAACCCGTCGTAGATCGAGCGCGGCACGGGGAGACCGCGAGCGGCGGCGATGCCGTCGAGCATCGCCTCGATGTGGCGCAGGATGTCGCCAGCGGGGCGGTAGCCCGTCACGGCGACGGGTCCGGTGGCGTAGTCGCGCTGAAGCGCCCAGCGGGGGCGGTTGTTGGTGCGGATCTGCGCGACGATGTACTCGCCCTTGGACTTCTCGACGATCTCCAACGCGAAGTTCAGGCGACGGACGGCGTGCTTCAGACTGGCGGTGGTGGTGCGGTTCATGGTGTCTCTCCTGTGGTGTGGTGTGGTGCGTGATTAGATCGACTTGAAGGTCTTGGTGATCTCGACGGTGCAGTTCGCGATGATGCAGCCGCGCAGCGCGTACCCGATGCTCTGCGCGTTGGCGCGGTTGGTCTGCTCGCCGCACAGGAACGACAACTCGACGAGCAGCGTGCTGATGCCTGCGCGGATGCTCTCAAGGACGAAGTCGAGCGCCTCGGGGACGAGTGTGTCGTGCGGCTGGTAGGTGACGCGGTCGAGAGCGCGGTACGAACGCGCCGCGCTGCACACGGCGCGAGCGGGGAACTGGTAGATGGGGCGAACGCCATCGAGATCGAGGTTCAGGCTGAAGGTGTGCCACTCATCGCCACCCCCGATGACGCAGGAGTCGATGCGACCACGGTCTGCGATCACGATGGTCGCCTCGATGCGGATCCCGGTGTCGGTCAGCAGTTCGATGTGGTGCGAGGTTGTGGTGATGGTCGAGGTCTTGGTGTTCACGGTGGTGTCTCCTGTGTGTGGTGCGAGTGGTCAGGCGGTGTGGCTGGCGAAGAGCGAATAGACCGCGATCTCGCGGTAGTTCGCGAGCGGGGGCTGCTCAAAGAGGCGAGCGGTGGTTGCTTCCTCGTTGATGCTGCGGAGGATCCGGCAGACTTCGTCGGCGGCATCACCCTCCGTCACGGCGCGAAGGCTGCGCGTGCCGATGTGCTGCTGGTTGCTGTCGTACAGTTCGATGAAGTAGGTCACGGTGGTGTCTCCCAAACTGGTGTCTCCGAACGGCTGGCGGCACGCGCCGACAGCGAAAGCCCGTGCGTCGCCTTCCGGCGGCGCAGGGCTGGGGGTCAGGTGGTTGCCTCGATGCCGTAGTCGGCGAGCGCCGCCGGGTCGCCGTAGGTCGCCACAACGGTCTCGGTGTCGGCGAGGCGGTTGACGCGCTCGATGATCGTCGCGCAGCCGCGCTGCGCCGCACGCGCTTGCGCCACAGGACGCGCCTCGCGCAGGGTGTCGTAGTGATCGCAGTCGGTGTCCCAGCCACCGTCGCCCGACGGGATCAGGAAGGTGACGCGGTACTCGGTGTTGCGCTGCTGGTCGCGCTTCGCGTTGAGGCGCACCCACTCCGAGTTCGCCCGGATGTAGACCTTGCGTGCCGCCTCGACGGCTTCCTGCGCTGCATTGAGCGCCCGTGCTGCTTCGCGTGCGTGTGCGGCTGCGATCTCGATCTTGGTCTGCTTGCGTGCCATTGTGGTGTCTCCTTGTGGTGGTGTGTGGTGTGTGGTGTGTGGTGTGTGGTCAGCGGTGCGCGTCGCAGCGCTTGTAGAAGTCTTCGCTCCATGCGTCAGAGATCGCGTTCACGCCGAAGTCGGAGACCGACTCCTCGGGCGAGCAGTTGCAGGCGCTCGGGAACATGAAGGTGACCCATCGCCCGTCGCTCTTGCCATCGGGACCGACGATGCTGAAGGTCGCGATCTCGATCTCGTAGACGGCGCGGATGATCTCGATCACGCGCTTCGTGCGCGGCGTGCAGATGCCCTCGCACTCCTCGTCTTGGATCGTGAAGGTGAAGCCGCGCTTGGTGTGCCAACGCACGAAGTCCGCGATGGCGCACAGCGGGTCGCGTGCGATGCGGTTGCAGCGAGCAGTCTTGCGGATCTCGTAGTCGGTCTCGGTGGTCATCGGTGTCTCTCCGTCCGGGTTGCGTAGCGCTGTGGGAACACTCCCACAACGCACCACAAGAGTACCACACAGGGCAGGACAGGCAAGTGGGTAAATCAGGCTGGAATCGCTGACTTTCGCAGCCGCGTGTGGTAACCAGCCCAGCATGACCCCGCAGCCCAGCCCAGCACCGAAGAGGCGTGGACCCGGCAGACCGCCGAAGAGCGCGGCGGGGGATATCGAAGCCGCAAAGAAGGCGTGGCTGGCTGCGTTCCCTGATCACGGCTGGGACGGCGCGTGCCGCATCGCTGGTGTCGCGATCAGCACGCCCTCGTCGTGGCGGCGCATCGATCCCGAATTCCACGCAGCGCTGGAAGCGCTCGATGTCGAGATCGCAGACCGCTACGAGAAGATCGCCGACGAAGCGATCAACGGGCAGCGGCAGATGGACCGCAGCGCTGCGACGCTGCTGATCTTCCGGCTCAAGGCGCTGCGACCGCGCAAGTACCGCGAGCGCACGACCATCGAACACACGGGCGCGGACGGCGGCGCGATCAAGATCGAGAACGGCGACGCGAGCGCTGGAGCGCGGATGCTGCGCGAGTGGGGAGCGCGGATCGGTGTCGAGCGAAACTGATCGCATCATCGCGCTGCGCGAGCGCGTGCTGCGTGCGAACCCGACAGAGCAAGCGCATCTTCGTGCAGCGCTGCGTGAAGACTTCGCAGCGTGGTGTGAATGCTGCGCGTGGACGTACCGCGTGAAGGAGATCGATGCGACCGGACGCGAGCGCCCGGTCACCACACCGCACACACCGTTCATCCTGTGGGACTGCCAGCGCGACGCGGCGAGCGAGATCGTCGCTGCTGTGCGTGATGGTCGTGATGTTGTGGTGCGGAAGACTCGCGACATGGGAGCGTCGTGGCTGCTGTGCGCCGTCAGCGTGTGGGGCTGGATGTTCCACGGCTGGCAGTCGCTGCTCGTCAGTCGCGTCGAAGACCTCGTTGACCGGACGGGCGACCCCGACTCGCTCTTCTGGAAGGTGGACTACCTCGTCGCTGGTCAGCCCGAGTGGCTGCTCCCGGCGAAGCCCGAGCGCTTCGCCAAGGGCGGCGAGTGGCGGCAGCACATGATGCTGCGTCACCCGGACAGCGGCGCGACCATCGCAGGACAGGCAAGCACCGAACACATCGGGCGCGGCGGTCGCCGCACGCTCGTCCTGTTCGACGAGTTCGCCGCGCTCGACCACGCCGACGCTGCATGGCGCAGCGCAGCCGACTGCTCGTCGTGCCGCATCGCGTGCAGCACGCCCATCGGCGCGGGAACGGAGTACGCGAGGCTGGTCAGCACGGCACGCACCACAGGCGAGCCGAGGCTTGTCGAGTTGATGTACTGGCAGCATCCCGAGAAGGGACGCGGCGCGGTGCAGCGCGTGGACGAGGACGGCAGCGTGACCGGGTTCGCTGGCGCGACCTACACATGGACACCGTGGCTGTCGGACCAGTTGCGCCGCCGTGATCGCATCGACCTCGCGCAGAACGTCTTCGCCGAGAGCGTCGGCAGCGGCGCGTCGTTCTTCGCATCGCACATCGTCACGCAGCACCGCGAGGAGTACGCGAAGACTGCGAAGCGCTGCGAGATCGTGAACGGCAAGTTGGAGCCGCAGCCGCAGGGACGATGGCGCGTATGGGCTGCACCTGATCGCGTGTGCGAGTATGTGGTGTTCCTTGATCCGTCCTACGGCACGGGCAGCGCGAACGCGGCGGCGTGCGTGATGGACGCGAACAAGCGCGAGACCGTCGCCGAGTTCGTCGATCCGAACATCCCGCCCTACGACCTCGCGCTGGAGATCGCGCAAGCCTGTCGCAAGGTGTGGCGCGGTCGGCGCGAGCCGCTGATCGGCTGGGAGACCAACGGTCCCGGCGCGTCGATGCAGCACGACTTTGAGCGAGCCGGGTGGCGCAACATCTACCGCCAGCGTCAGGAGGGGACGGCGACGGAGCAGCGCACCATGCGCGTCGGCTGGACGAGCAGCAAGCGTGCGAAGCGTGCGTTGCTCGGCAACCTGTCGCGGCAGATGGCGCAGGGCGAGTGCATCGTCCGCAGCGAGGAGTGCCTCGACGAGATGCTGGAGTATGTGGTGCTGGACGATGGCAGCATCGAGGCCGGGTCGCGTCGCGACGAGGCGAGCGGTGCGCGTGAGTCGCACGGCGACCGCGTCATCGCGCTCGCTGGTGCGCTCATGTTGTGTGATGAAGTGGGGCAGCCGATCCCCGAGAAGCCCGAGTTCGGTGAACACACGCTCGGGTCGATCCTCAAGCACGAAGAGGTACGCAATGGCTAGGAAGCGTGGACCGTCGCTCGCAGTCGGGCGCGGCGAGAAGTTGCCTGTTTCGCAGGGCGCTGGGCTGACTGCGAAGGGCAGGGCGAAGTACAACCGTGCAACGGGCAGCAAGTTGCAAGCCCCGACGAAGGACAAGGACAACCCGCGCCACAAGTCGTTCTGCGCTCGGTCCCGGTCGTGGACCGGGGAGCGCGGCAAGGCTGCACGCAAGCGCTGGGGCTGCTGATCATGGCGAAGAACTCTCTCGTCGGCAACATCAACCGTCGCAAGCGTCTTGGGATCTCGCGCCCCAAGTCGAAGTCAACCGTCAGCGCGAAGTCTTACGCCGCCATGAAGCGCGGCTGGAAGGGCAAGTGATGCCGAAGGTCGGAAAGAAGTCGTTCCCGTACACCACGAAGGGCAAGGCGGCTGCGAAGGCGTTCGCCAAGAAGGTCGGCAAGAAGATGACCAAGGGCAAGGGCTACTGATGCCGTTCAAGTCGAAGGCGCAGCAAGGCTTCATGTTCGCGAAGCATCCGAAGATCGCGAAGCGCTGGGCGAAGGAGACCCCGCGCATGAAGTCGCTCCCGGCGCGTGCGAAGAAGAAGGGAGGTCGCAAGTGAAGAAGGGCAAGAAGAAGGGCGGCAAGAAGTGCTGATCCGCTGCAACGGAAACGTGCTGATCCCTGTCTCGCGCATCGACAAGTGCGAGGACCGGGGCGACACCATCGTCGTGTACATCGATGACGAGCGCCACTACGCAAGTGGCGAGGACGCGGAGGTGATCCGCTCGCTCGTCGCGCACAAGGCAACACAGCAGCAGCAGGCTGCAAAGGAGAAGAGTCATGTACGGCAAGAAGAAGGCATCTCGTCCATCCCCGTCTTCCCGCAAGGGCGGCGGCGCAATGGCGCGTCGCGGTGACGGTGGTCACGCTGGCGGCGGCAAGGGCGGCGGCATGGGCGGCGGAATGGGTGGAGGCAAGAAGGGCGGCTATCACCGCAAGGGAGTGCGTTGAGCCATGCTCAAACTTGATCTGCATTCGCTGATGCGCGAGGTCGAGGCGGCGGAAGACTTCCGCGACCAGCATCTGTCCGAGTGGCGAAGGCTGATCGAGCGATTCCACGGTCCTGCCTACCGTGCAATCGACACCCATGAGGATGACCCGGAGAACTTCGTGCATGAGTATGTGGCGCTGCTGCTGCCGCGCATCGTGCATGACGCTCCGAAGATCCGCGTGAAGAGCGCTCGCCCGGTCACGCAGTCGATGAGCGCCGGGATCCTTCAGGTCGGCATCAACCGTTGGTGCAAGATGACGAAGGTGCGGAACACGCTGGAGCGCATAGCCACCGATATGTTGCTGGCCTACGGGGTCGGCATGGTCGTGAACGAGCCGCGCAAGGGCTACCGGGAGATCGACGGCGGCGAGCCGTTCCTGCCTCGCCTGTACCGCATCAGCCCGGATCGGTTCTTCATGGACCCGGCTGCGACCAACACCGAGGATGCTCGGTACATGGGGCATTGCTGGGTGATCGACCGCGACGATCTGCTGGAGCAAGCAGAGCGCGAGGACGGATGGGACAGCGAGATCATCAACCGCGTCGCCGACAACAGCGGCGTGGACGAGGTGCGCGAGGGCTACTCGGGCAAGCGCGAGATCCCCGACCGACAGGAACTTGTGGTGTACGAGGTGTTCGTGCCGGAAGTGCGGGACGAGGACATCGAGGAGATCGACGAGGCGCTTGGCGCACAGGTGTTCAGCGGCACGATCTACACGATGATCAAGGGGCAGAGCGCGGACGGCAAGAAGTCCGATGCCGGGTTTGCCCGCAAGCCGCGCCCGTACTACGGCCCGCGCACTGGTCCGTACACGGTGTTCGGCGTGTACACGGTTCCCGACGATCCGTACCCGCTGTCGCCGATCATGGCGCTCGTCCCGCAGATGGACGATGTCAATCACCACCTCCGCTCGATGCGGTACAGCGCGAGCGCGTACAAGCGGCTGATCGCCGTGGACAGCCGGAACGCGAAGTTGGCGCAGGACATCAGGGACAAGGACGATCTCTATGTGGTGCTGGCTGATGGCATTGATCCGACACAGGTGGTTCCCATCGAGATCGGCGGGATCACTCCTCAACAGGTGCAGTACTCGGCGATGGCGCAGGACAGGCTTGACCGGGTGTCGGGCATCCACGACGCGATGCGAGGAAATATCACGGGTCAGCCGACCGCTACCGAAGTCAGCGTTGCGGAAAGCGCATCGGGGATGCGGATGGCGCACCTGAAGCGCCAGTTTCAGGAGTGCGTGAACGAGTCCATGCGGAACGTCGCGTGGTTCCTGTTCCACGACCGCAAGGTGGTGTTCCCGCTCGGCGAGGACGGCGTGCCGATTGTCGGCGAGCCTGAACCGATGTTCAGCGCCAACGCGATGGTCGGCGCGTTCGATGACCTTGACCTCGACATCGAGGCGATGAGCATGGAGCGCGTCAGCGACATCGTGCTTCAGAAGCGCTCGCTGGAGATGCTGCAACTCATCGGCACGCTGTCGCAGCAAGTCCTCGCGGCCCCCCATGTGAAGTGGCGCGAGGTGATGTCGATGGTCGGCGATGCGATGAACATCCCGAACCTCGGAGACCTGATCGACCAAGCCCGTGTGATGCAGATGCAGCAAGGTGCAGGGCAATCACCACAGGGCGCTGGAGAGAACCCCCTCGCACAAATCCTTGCACGAAACAAGGCGAAGTGACAATGCCAAGTTACGCTTTCATCGACGAGTCCACGGGAAAGTCCTGCGAACTGGTGTTCGCGATGAAGGACGCTCCCCCGATTGGAGCAACCGTCGAGGTTGATGGGAGGCGACTCGTCCGCGTCGTATCAGACTTCCAAGTCGATCCGGCCACCAACAGGTCGCAATACCCCTATGTGAGCAGTTCGCTCCCGCGCCGTTTGGCCGGGTGCAAGACCACCGCACATGGGAAGCCCATCATCGAGTCGCGCCGCCATGAGCGCAATGTCATGGCACAGCACGGGTACGAGAAGGAATAGGACACCATGAGTGAACCCGAAATCCAGAACGAGGACACCGAGGTCGAAACGACCGAGGATATCGCAACGCCCGTAGCGGCATCGAGTCGGCGCGACGCTGACGATGATGTCCTCGACAGGCTCTTCGCCGATGCCGACGAACCCGTCGAAGCACCGGAACGCGAGGAGCCGAAGACCGTTTCGGCAAGCCCGGAACGAGAGCGGTACGCAGCCGTGCTGAAGCGCGACGGCGTGCCGGAAGAGGTCATCGCTTCCATTTCCGAGGACACCCTTCGCGCTTGGGCCGACAAGGCATCCAAGCGGCAGAAGGATGTCGATGGATACGGGAAGAAGATGGCTGATCTTGAGAAGCAGTTGAAGTCTGGCGCGAAGCAGGAGCCGCCGGAAACCGATTCCGATTCGGAGGACGATGTTGACATCGAACCCGCCGCAGAGGAGAAGGAGACCGAGCAGGAAGACCCGTTCGCGGAGATCGAGGAACTGCTCGGCGACGATGCCGCAAAGCCGCTCAAGGCGATGCGTGCGGAACTCGCCGAACTTCGCAAGCAGCAGTCCGCTGCTGCGGAGCAATCGTTGCTTGCACAGGTCGATTCGGCGGATGCGTACTTCCGCTCGCAGTACGGGGCAAATGCCCCCGACCGCGAGGCGGTGGTCGCAGAGATGAATCGGCTCGGTGCGGCGAACCCCGGAACCTACCGAACCGTCATGCACCTCGCCGAGGAGGCTTACGCCAGCCTTGCAGGGAAGTCGGTCGCCAAGCCGGATCGAAAGAAGGTTGCTGGTCAGCCGACCGCCGCGAAGACCGTTTCGCGGACGGAACGCCCCCGCACCCCTGTCGATGCGGAGGACGCGATCCTCGATGCCCTGCTGTCTGGGAAGTCTCGCGACGAAGCCATGCGGCTGATCAGAAAGTGAGCGCACAATGGCCGGAACCCCTATCCAGACCTTCAATGACTTCATGGCCGCTACTGGTCCCACCTACCTGACCAGCGCGGATGCAGTCATCAACGAGGCCGTCAAGAACACCTACGCCTTCTCTCGACTCCTCAAGGACAAGACGAGCGAAGCCACCGTTCAGGGCGGCAACGAGATCCGCGATGTCATCATGTTCGATGATGCATCGACCTACGACCACTACCTCCCGAACGACACCTTCAACTGGCGCAACAATCAGGTGCTTGACACGATCAAGTGTCCGTGGCGCTTCAGCCTCGATCACATGGCGTGGACCGACCATGAGATCGAACTGAACTCGGGCGAAGGCTCGGGCCGCGACTATGTGAAGGCGCAGTACAAGCGCCTCAAGCGCCAGAAGGAGCAGCGGATGTGGACTTCGCTGCTCAACGGGTTTGAGAACGACCTGTGGGCCTCTCCGTTCGGCAACTCGTCGGAGATGGAGGCCGCTGGCGGCAAGTTGCCGTACTCGCTCCCGTGCTTCATCAACGAGACCCCGGACTTCAACAACGCCTTCGGCGTTCGTGGCGGTCTGCCGCTCGGCTGGTCTACGGTCATGCAACTCGCCAACAACGCGACGAACTCCGATGTCGCTGGCGAGGATCGTTGGACGAACCAGATTTCGTACTACGACCCGACTCCGGGTACGTCTGGTCCGAACCTCGCGATGACCCAGTACACGGGCATCGAGAACTGCCGCGTCAACGGTCAGACCTTCAGCGCCACCATCGGTGGCCTGATCACGGCGTTCGACGAGATGTTCCTGAAGTGCGAGTTCGTCCCGCCCAGCACGAAGCAGGAGTACTTTGAGAAGCCGACGCTCAACCGCCAGATGATCCTCTGCTCGCGGCTCGGCATCAACCAGTACAAGCAGGCGCTTCGTTCGTCGAACGACACGCTGGTGTCGTATCAGGACGCTGCGTACACGAACCCGACCTTCAGCGGGATCGAACTGATGTACTGCTCCAACCTCGACACGGCTGCGATCTTCCCGAAGTTGTCGAGCGGAACGACGCAGCGCACGGCCTTCGACACCAACATCGTCGCTGCCAGCACCACCGCTGGCGCTACGGAGACCGACAGCACCGTGATCGACCCCGGCGCTCGCTACTACTGGGTCAATGGCAACTACCTGACCCCGATCTACCACTCGCGTCGCTTCTTCACGAAGCACGAAGTGATGAAGCACCCCAACCAGCCCTTCACCTATGTTCAGGTGGTGGACTGCTGGTGGAACCTGTTCTGCAACTCCCGCCAGCGCCACGGCATCGTTGCCCCGCTCGCGATCTCGGCCTCATGAATCTCGGGGGTGGCTGGAAACAGCCACCCCTGACATCACACAAAGAAAGGACTGATCTCAATGATCTTCGCTCCCACCTCTGGTCCCATCGGCTTCCAGCCGCATGGCAACGTGTTCAAGATGATCGTGCAGAGCGCGACCGTCGCCGTCGGCGATGTGGTCGTGACCTCGCACGCGCACAACGCTTACACCTACCCCGCAACCACCATCGCGCAGTTGGAGGCTGGTCCGTTCTCCAATGTTCGCCCTGCCGCAGGAAATGAAGCGCTGCACAACGGTCACCTCGGCGTGGTCGTTGGTCTTGGCACGGAAGGCACGGGTAACGTCGGCACGATTGTCGATGTGCAGATTGGCGGCACTTGCAAGGCGAAGGTCGTTGCGACCAGCGCCGTTTCGCGTGGAACCCGTCTGCTCGTTTCGGACACCGCTGGTCAGTTCGACCCGGCGACCGGGTCCGCGACCGGAACCAACATCGGCGCAATCGCCCTTGAGGCGCTCGCGTCGGGAACCGGGCAGATTCAGGTTCTCCTGAACGGCGGTTTCTGGACTTCGACCTTCGTCTGATTGACTCAACCATCACCGCTTGGGGGGGAAACCCCCCAAGCGGATTTCCATGCCGACCTTCGCTGAAGCCAAGAACCATGCTGTCCTTGCCGTCGGCGGATACCCGTCGCTCGCGCCGGGGCAGACGCGCAATGCTCGCCTTGCCGAGATCGTGAATCAGGCTGGGCAGTACCTGTACTCGCGACCTTGGCGGTTTCGGGAGCGCACCAGCAAGTACCTGTCGCTGGTCGCCAACCAGAACTACATCGCCCTGCCGTCGGACGCGGAGGAACTCCTGTCGATCATCTCGCTGGAGTCGCTCGGCTACCTGATCGAGATGGTCACGCCCGACCACATGGAGCAGTTGCGGCAACTTGGGCTGACCATGACGGGTCCGGGCGTGACCCATGCAGTCTTCACCCGCACCCCGCCGAGCGACGGCGCGGCGCTTCCTGCCGTCCGTCTGGACATCTACCCGACCCCGACGGGAGCGGTTGCCGACGCTATCGCCATTCGCTACCGGGCTGGATGGGTCAACATCGCCGACGGCGCTGCGGATTCGTGGGAGATCCCGATTCCGAAGTACTGCGATGCCCTGTTCATCGCCTACTGCCGCGCATTCGCGCAGGCGTATGAAGATGAGGGGCTGTCTGCTCGTCTGGTCGAGATCGATGGCGGGCCGCTGCTTGCCACGGCTTCGACCAAGGACGGTCTTCTTCAGCGCGATCTCGGGCGCATCCGCCCGTCGCGCAGCCCTGTCTCCATCAACTGGACCCGCCCTGACTACGGCTATGTCCAGAACCCGAGTTGACCATGAACTACAAGGGACAATACAACCCTGATCTGCTGTACAGCCCGAACGATGTGGTGCTGTTCGGCAACAGTTCGTTCGCCGCTCGTCGCATGACCAAGGGCGAGCAGCCGTCCGTCAGTTCACCCAATTGGGGTCTTGTCGCCATCGGCGGCGGCAACGGCATGAACGGTCAGGACGGGCGCAACGGCGATGACGGAGCGACCGGACCCGGTGTTGCTCCGGGCGGATCGTCAGGTCAATTCCTTGCCAAGTCGAACGGCGAGGACTTCGCGACTGAATGGCGCGATGTGACACCGCAGTCGATTCGCGCTGCGCCAGCGGCCCATACCCATGAGGCGATGTCCATCGTCGGCATGGAGGAAGCGCTGGCAACCAGAGCGGCAGCGGCACACACGCATCCCATCTCGCAGATTGACGGTCTTGAATCCGCGATCAACCAGCGAGCCGCGTCTGTCCACAAGCACCACGCATCCGACGTTCTTCCCGGCCAGTTGGTCATGGAATCAATTGATGTCGGGTCGCTCGTTGTTGACGGCATGGTCATCAACGAGAACGTGATCAGCACCGACAGCAGGCTCACGATCCATGTCAATGGCGCTGATGCGATCTCGATCATCCGAGAGTTCATCCAGATGAATTCCGGGCTTCGGGTGCGGTCGATCCGCATCGTTGACCAGAACGCCCCGGCATCGTCGAGTTCCGTTGGCGAACCCGGCGACATCGGTTGGGATGTTTCAAGTTTCTATGTGTGCATCGCGCAAAACACTTGGAAGCGCATTCCGCTTCAGAATTGGTAATCCATGACAACTCGCAAGCAACCCATCCCCGGCATCGCAGTCTCGTCGCACATTGTCACCCCGATCAGAATCCCGAAGTTTAGTTTCAATTGCGCGGCAGTAGTTGATGATTCCCTAGCGTTACCAAATCCAACCAACATCGGACAAATTACTCCTCCATCATCTGACTTTTCGTCAGGGGTTATTGCATGGCAAACAGAGGGTTCGTCCTTGATGAAGTTGTATCCGGTTGCGTTTCGCGATAACGCGTCGCACACAATCACTGGATTGAAAATGCGTGTGTATGGATGGTCGAGAGATGACAGTTTTACTGCTTCTGGGGGTGTGTCTCCTGCCGCAAGGTTGTGGTGGCCGACCCATCTATTTGGGGCAACTCTGACGCGAGCCACCAATGGTTGGGCAGCATGGAACAACACTAATAAAGTAAGTTTTCCATGGGGTGCGATGACAGCCATCGTCAAGACATCAGGCGACGGCAAGATCTTCAATGCGCCAACCGACAATGCAGGCAGTGCGGATTTCGGTGGAGCGTGCGTGGTAATTGACACTCTCGGATGCCAGTGGATTGACGTTCGATTCTTCTGCACCAGTTACACCGGGGAGCCACACGCCAACGTGATTTGGCATTCTCTGTGAAAATCAGGAGAATCAATTCTCTTGCGTCGCTCGACTTGCGGGACTATGTCCAGCGTGTCCCTGACGTTCAGTTGCCGTTCGGAGCGCTTGCGTATGCCGACTTCACGAAAGACAACCGGGTAAGGAGAATTTCAGCGATTGCCCGTGAATTGAACGGGTTGGTGTACGAATACGGCTTGCAATCGATATCGAACGGAACTGGCCCCTATGTTCCAGCAAACGACCGAACCAGCGTTCTGAACGGCGAGATTGCCTACAAGTTTGACTTTTCTGACGATTCGATACTTGGCTTGCGTGTTCCGAGCGCATCCAGAAATCTCTTGTGGGGCAGCAACAACTTTGGTGGTTCGTCTTGGACAAGGACGAACATGACAACCAGTTCCGTTGCCAGCCCGAATACCTCCACTTCGGCCACGCGAGTGACAGCAACGGCAAACAATGCATCATTGACTCAAACGAGAGCCGGAGTTAGTGGATCCCGTCGCTTCTATGTATTTGCAAGATCTGCGACCTCTGCTGATGTTGCGATGCACATGACCCTCAACGCCTTCTCCACTGTTCAGTCATGCAACGTCACGCCAACGTGGACGCAGTTTGGAATAAACGCCACGTTGGCGACTCCAACTCTCGGAATTCGCTTGCCGAATTCGGGAACTTCAATTGATTTGTGGGCCGCAGATTACGAAACCGGAACTGCCGCTACTGCACAAATGACAGAAGTTCTCATCAACACGACAACGTCTGGAACCGCAAGCGCATTGAATGATGCTATCAGTTACGCAGTTACAGAGTTCCTGCCGGATGATGTGACACCGAGAGAAGAAGTAACGATTTACCACGAAGTGCTTACTTTGCGTGGAAGTGGCGCGACAATTTTTGCGGCTAATTGTGAAGTCAACCAGACATACGTTGGATATCTAGGTATTTCTGTCGATGCCGCCGCAAACGTCCTTTTGTTTGGAACAGACATCAATGGTGATGAGATTGATGGCTTGGCGGTTTTGGATGAACAGATTTGCAAGATCTCGATCCGGTACACCAAATCAACGCAGCAAATGTTCGTGACAATCAACGGGGAACAATTTGGGCCATATCCGATGGGGTTTCCTGTGGCATTGAGCCATGAAGGTGATTCCACTACGGCGGGCCGCACCCAGCATTACATCAGGAAAATCGGCGTGTGGGAACGTGTTCTCTCACTCGCGGAAATTCGCGCACTGGAACTAGGGAACGCGGAATGAAGAAGTACATCATCGCTTCCCCTGATTTCGACTCGTTCGCGGAGGCGTGCGTCGGTTCTGGCGCGTTCCGCAGGATCGGCTCTTCGTTGTTCAGTCGGATCGGGCCAGCGTCAGTATCCGATTCCGAAGGAGAGGAAGACCAATACGCTGGCAATTGGGTTCTCATCTGCAATGGCTTGACCGACGCGCAGAAACAGCAGTTCAACATCATCACAGAGCAGGAAGTCTGAAAGCCATGACAATCGAAAACACGAACATCAAGGTGAGCCTGTCCACCGCCAACTGGATCGCGATTGTCGCAATCGTGATCACGCTCCTTGGGATGCTCATCCCGGCGTACATCAACCACGACCGCCTGCTCATGCAAGTCGCGACGAATCAGGAAAGCGTGAGCAAGCGCCTCGACAAGATCGAGGCGAAACTCGAAAGGAACGACCGATGACCGACATGATCAAGAACTCGTCTTGGAAGACCACTGGCGCTGGGATCGCCGCGATCATGGTCGCTGGAGGCGCTGCGCTGACCGCCCTGACCGATGCGGATCCGACCACCAAGCCCGACTTCGCTGCGCTCATCGCCGCGATCATGGCTGGCATCGGCCTGATCTTCGCCAAGGACAACAAGAAGGCTTGAGGCGTGCATGACTTCCTGCGAGCGCTCTTCATGTCCCTGCTGCAATGGGCGACCAGCGTCCTTCCCAAGCGAGGCGAAGGCGTTGATGCTCATGTTCATCCTCATGTGCTTCGTCGCGCTGGGTCTCGCATTCGCGAGTGGATGCACGCGCACGGTTCTGGTGAGCGAGTCAAGCCCGATCAGGATGGGACCGGACGTTCGGGGCCGGGTGTACGTCAAGACGGCTGACGGGTGGCAGTTGGGTGACAACGAGGTGCGGATTCAGGAAGGCTGGTACTGCGTGCCGCCGTCCTACGTCGAGGAGAAGAACTAATGTCAGTCAAGATCCAAATCCGACGAGACCTTGCCGCGAACTGGGGAAGCACCACCGTGCTTGCGTCTGGTGAGTTCGGGTACGAGACCGACACCGGGAACCTGAAGATCGGCGACGGAACGACGCAGTGGCAGAACCTTGCGTACTACCAGTTCCCGAACGTGTCCGTGAATCCTGCCGTCGATCTCGACCTGAACAGCACCCGCTATCGCGTGATGGGTCGGTATCGGCTGAACAGCATCACTCCCGGCGGATCGACGTTCACGAACGTGCCGACCGACTTCGCATCTGCGGTCGATGCCGACTCGGTCTCCACCTTGATCGTCACGACCCACGCATACCCGTCGCTCACGACCCATGTCCAGCAGTTGCTGACGCAGTACAGCAGCAGCGGTTCCGATCTTCGGCAGTGGGTCAGGCTCTGGAACGGAACGGCGTGGACGAACTGGTCTAGCACGGCACACCTGACGGACTCGGAGGTCGTGGCCGACAAGATTGCTTCTTCTGCCGTCACATTCGCGAAGTTGGCGACGGACGTTCTGCAAGTTCTGGTTCCAATCGGTTCCGTGCTTCCATATGCTGGATCGTCTGCCCCATCGTCCCAATGGCTGGTCTGCAACGGATCTGCCGTGAGCAGAAGCACTTATTCGGCGCTTTTCGGTGTCCTGTCAACGACATTCGGTTCCGGCAACGGAAGCACGACATTCAACCTTCCTGATCTTCGCGGCAGAACTGCGGTCGGCGTGAACACGGCTTCGTATCTCACGACGCTCGGAGCGACCGCAGGATCGGCAGATGCCATCGTCGTGTCGCACACCCATACCGCGACCTCGACATCCAGCGTCACCGACCCCGGACACTCGCACACCTATTCGAGGTTTGAAACTCCTTCCAGCACGTCGGGAATGAATACGAGTGGGCTGAAGACCGACCAGACAAGAACGACCAGTACTTCCACGACAGGAATCACGGTCTCCACATCGACGACGGTCAACAGCACTGGATCGGACGGCACGAACGCAAACCTCCAGCCGTCCATCGCATTGAACTACATCATCCGAGCCCTCTGATGCCATACACCCAAGCCATCATCCCGCTTCGTGGTTGGGTGACGGACACCGTGTACAGCGGTGTACCGGAGGGGTACACGCACGACATCCTGAACATGATCCCGATGGATCCGTTCCGACGCAAGGTGCGGCTTGGAACGAGACCCGGTTTCAATCGTGCGTACAAGTTTGCGAGCGGTGCGGTGCAGTGTCTTGTCAGGACATCGGCGTTCAATGGATCTCCCCCGGTCATCAAGGACCGCGTCTTCATCGTCAATGCAGGGAAGATCTACTTTCTTGATCCGGGCGACACATCGCCTACGCAAGTCGCGCAAGTCACTACTGGTTTGCTCGGTGCGGCCTTGCAGACAAGCGGTCGCGTCGAGGCGGTGCAGCGCGGTCAGTATTGCTACTTCGTCGATGGCCTCAACTACCGAAAGGTAGACCTGTTCGCCAGCCCACCAGTGTGGTCTGCGTGGGAACACGGATCGCACGGGCCAGAGGACAATGTCACGAACACAGTAGGTGGGGTCGCTTATACCGCGACCATCATTGCCTTGTTCGGCACTCGCCTCGTTCTTGCCGGGGTTCGTCAGAAAGAGAACATCTGGTGGATGTCTGACATCAATGACCCAGACGATTGGTCTGGAGCAGCCTCGGCAGACGAAGCCATTGCCGGAAATACTGGAATATGGGGCGTTCCCGGCGACGAGATTGTCGCCCTGATTCCGTTCGGTCAGGGGTCGATCATCTTCGCCGGAAAGCGATCCATGTCTCTGTTGACGGCGGATCCCGTGTTCGGCAGTGCAACGATCCAGCAGATGAGCAGGACGGTCGGCGTTGTCGGTCCACGCGCATGGTGCAACGGACCGGAGAAGACCGTCTATGTCATGGGTCAGGATGGGCTGTATCGACTGACTCCGAACGACTTCAACATTGACCGTGGTCAGTTGGTGTCGCTGAACAAACTCGACTCGTTCTTCAACGCCACGAAATGGGAAGACATCAATTGCACGCTGTCTTACGATGTCGAGCGTCGCGGTCTCTGGATCTTCCTTACGCGAACCGACCAGCCTGACAGCAGCACGCACCTGTTCTACTCGGACCAGACTGACGGGTTCTTCCCGTACAAGATGTACGACCCGACGTTCCGTGGGGCGTACTCGACTTGTCAGATGCTCACGACCGACGGTCGAAATCAGGTTGCGCTGTTTGGATCGCTGGACGGTCAGATCGGGTTCTTCGACCAGAAGATCATCGCTGGAATCGACGGATATCCCGCTGCTGGGTATACAAGCACGATCTCGACCGGAGAGGCCATCGCCCAGAGAATTGAAACTCGGGTGAGCATCGGCCCGATGGTTTCAAGCCAGCCCGGACTTGCGTTCTGCAACGAGGTGCAGATCGAACTTGGGGCCGACCAATACCTTCCAGACGAGGCAGTCAAGGGAAATGCGCCGAATCCGACGGCTTCGTTGCTTTCCGCTGAAACGGCACAAGAGGCAATCGCCGAAAGCATCAACAGCGTATTCGTGTCGGATGTGCTTTCCATTCTTGCCGATGGCGGCAATGCTGGGTTGACGAACCCGGACGGAAGCCCCGACCCGCAATCGCCAACCTATGACGGTGGCGGCGCAAGCCCGACCATCGTCGGATATCTCGACGGCCAGTACGCGAGAACGACTGTCGGGACATACACGACGCAAGACACGTTCGTCAAGCCGCTTTCCCGTGTGTACGAGGATTCTGACAGCAGATACGAATTGGTCCGAGACACATTCGGCGGATTTGATCGGTGGGGCATTCGATTTCAGGACGGTGGCAGGCCAGTGTTCGTCCAGCAGCAAGTCAACGGCGAGTACGCCGAGGATCCTGCGGTCGGCGAATACAGGTATGTGGTCACGGATGAAAGCGGAACGATCATCGCGACGTTGTCCAATGTGACTGCTGATGTCGCGGCGACCGCGTTTGAATCATCGACCGTCACAAACCTCGGGAACCTTGTGGAGGGCGAGAACAACCGGATGAAGTGCCGGGTCCGGGCCAATGCGATCTTCCTGCGGTTGTCATCAAGCGGATATCCGTTCGCCCTTGAACGCATCGGAGCCAGCCTTGCACCTGTCGGGCCGAGGAGGACCGTTGTCGATGTCACCTGAAACACAGATTGAGATCGACCGTATTCGTCGGTTTGAGGCCGCGCTGATGGCGATGCCACAGGTCGATATGCAGACCTCCAGCCTGATCCACGGCTCGATGTACGCACGGACGATCTTCATTCCGGGCGGGACGGCTGTGACCGGGACGCTGACCAAGTTGGACAATGTGTGCATCGTCAACGGCGACATCACCGTGACCACGGACAACGGTATGCAGCGCCTGATCGGGTTCCATGTGCTTCCGGCGACGAAGGGGTACAAGCGCGTCGGATACGCGCATGATGACACCTACTGGACAACGATCATCCACACCGACGCGAAGACCGTCGAGGAGGCTGAAGATGCCATGACCGACGAGGCTGCGATCTTGCAGACCCGCCGGGAAGGCATCCAGTTTGATTGGGCTAGCAAGGCTCGGTCGGACTACAACCAGTTCATCCGCGAGTACGGTCTTCCGCTCGGGTTCATCGACGCTCGTATGCGCCAGACCAACGATCTCATCGAGACAGATGCGTGCTACCGGAACATGGTCATGCAGCCGTCACCGATCCACGGGATCGGCGTGTTCGCGAACAGGGTCATCATGGCGAACGAGATCATTGCCCCGGCTCGTCGCGACGAGAAGCGGTGCATCGCTGGGCGGTTCACGAACCACTCGCACGACCCGAATGCGGAGTTTGTCCAGACCGGAATTGACGATCATGTGGACATGATTGCCACGCGCAAGATCGAGGTTGGCGAGGAAATCACGGTCGATTACAGGGTCAGCGGTCGGGTTGCCTACGCCATCGACATGGAGAACTGATATGTCATTCATCGGAGCAGGAGCAGCAATCGGAATTGGAGCGACCGCCGCAGCAGCAATCGGCACGGGACTTGCTGTCGGTGGCGTGGCGATGGGCGTTGGCTCGATTGCATCTGGCATTCTTGCCAAGCAAGCGGCTGACGCAAAGGAACGCGCATATCGAACCATGACCGAATGGGCTGGTGGGCAGTATCAGGATCTTGGCAAGTACCAGAAAGAACAACAGGACAAGATCCTGAAGTCGTTCCTTGAGAACAGGACTTCCAACCTGTCGCAGTACAAGGGCGGATACGAGCAGTTGATCGGCGACTTCGATACCCGGTTCAAGGAACTGGAAACCGCCTACAACCAGCAGGCGCAGGGCATCACCTCGCAGTTCCGCGAGGGGATGGGTGAGGTCAAGCGCATTGCCGGGGTTGGCCGAACCAATACGCTTGCAGCCATCGAACAGGCAACTTCACGCAACCTTGCGAGAATGTCGCAGGCGCAGGCGTTCACCGGGCTGGCCGGAACGACGTTTGGTCAGGGCGTTCTTGCAGCCGAAGAGTCGCAGGGGGCGCTCCAGAAGGGCGTTGTCGAGGAGCAATACGCCAGCCAGTTGGCTGGAATCGAGCAAGCACTGGTCAGCGGTACGTCTTCGCTGGAGCAGCAGCGCCTTGCGAACCTGACCCAGATGCAGCAAGCCCGTGTCGGCGGCGGTTTGGCGATGCGGCAGCAATTGCTTGGAACCGAGTTCGCGCAGCGCGAGGATGTTGCTCGCCAAAGTCTCGGCATCAGCGCGGACTTCCTGAACGCCCAGATGAATCTGGAGCGAGAGCGCGTTGCCCGTGTTCTCGGCGGAAAGGAAGCGCAGGCGCAATACGCCGGAAGCGGCTATCAAACGGCGGCTGCAATCGTCGGTGGCGCAACCACCGGAATCGCGTCAGGTCTGATGAATATGTACCAACCCTACCTTGCGGGACGAGGATTCGCCGCAGGACTTGGATAAGGAACACCACATGGCACTAGAAGGAATCATGGCGCGTGCCGGGATCATGGGTCAGCAAGCGGTCAACGCCAAGCGCGACCAGACGTACCTCGGCAACCTCGGAAGGTTCTTCATGTACGCGGGGCAGGGCATGGCGCAGGGCATCGGGCAGGGTCTTGCCAATACCGATCTCCGCAATCCGTTCAAGGGTGCTGGCATGAGCCTTCTCGGCGGATCCGCCATCGGTGCGGAAGCAGCGCAAACCCAGATGGGTGTTGACCGCGAGCGGATGAGCCAGATGCTGCGGATGGAGGAGTATCAGGCGAAGTTGGACGAGGATCGCAAGCGAGAACAGGAACTGCTCGACTCGTTCCGTGGGATCAAGAAGGGAACGCAGAAGGACAAGGAGGTCCGCGAGGATCGCGGGGAACTGACCATCGGAGTGTCTGAACTCAACCCTGCCGGGAAGATGTTCATCGCCCAGCAGGGTCTCGCCTCATCGGAAGCCGCCCGCATCATGTTCGGCATTCGCAACGGTGTCGGAGGCCAGCGATGAGCCAGTTCCAGACTCCGCAATCTCGATTCCAAGACGCGGTCACGACGATGGAAGTCAAGCCGGGTATGTCGTTCCAAACCATCAAACCGATGACTTTGGAAGCACGCGATGACCAAGGCGTTCGCGAAGAGGATCTGCCTGTCGAGTTCCGAGACCTGATCAAGTACGCGGACAAGGACAAGTCGCAGTACATCGGCAATCCGGCGAATGTTCGACAGCCATCGTTCGCAGCAGCGGTGAACGGAATCGAGAACGGCGATTATGAAGGTCTGGAGATGCTCGATTTCGGCGCTCTTGCCGACGGCACTCCAGCGGTGTCGTTTCTCGACGAGGACAATCAACGTCAAGTGATTCGCCTGACCACTCCACAGTGGCTTGGGGCGATGGAGTTCAGGTCGAAGGCTCGCATGGAATTGAACCGCGAACGAGACATGGTCGCGAAGCGGGAGGCGTTCAAGCCGTATTTCAACTCGATGGCAAAGCAGATCAGCGCGACCAACGACCCGGACATCGGTGGCTATCTCGCAGCCATGTACCAGATGGATCCGCAGTTGGCGATGCAGCAACTCGGCGAGTTTCAGCGCCAGCAGATGAAGCAAGACGCGGAAACGGTCGTGTGGCGCGGCAAGCCCGTTCCCGTCAGGTTCGCGCAGCAGGCGATCAAGATGGAACAGGACGAGTATGAGCAGGGCGAACGTGCGTTCGATTCTGCGATGAAGGCATATGAAGACCAGCCGTATGCAGCGCCGATGATCGAGAACATTCGGTCGCTTCGCCGCAAGCCGTCGGAATACGAGATTCCCAGCACGGCGACGCTGATCGACAGCCTTGCCTCGCAGAACGCTGGTCCGCTTCCGCTGGTCAACCTGTTTCATGCGATGACCAAGCCGATGATGACTCCGCTTCCGCAGCCAGCGACGCTGCCGCGCCGTGGTCAGGACGGGCAGTACAACCTCGCCGAGGTCACGAACTTCCTCAACAACTTCAACATGGTCAGCCAGAGGCTTGGCTGGGATCAGGTTGTCGCCACCGACGAGGTTGGCTTGTCGGCGATCATCGATGCGCTGGACATCGCGAACAACTCGCAGGGTCTTGCGAGCAAGGTGACACCTCCTCCGACCAGAACGGTTCCGGTTTCGATTCAGCGCCAGCAGATGGCAAACGAGGCCGCTTCCGCCCGTGATGCGGTTCGATATGGAACCGCGCCGCAAGAAGATGAACCACGGCCACAGGAGCAGTCGGAGAATCCAGACGCGGCCATCGCGGAGGCAATCGGTTATGTCAAGGTCAATTCGACCGAAGATGACAGGACCGCGATGAGGCGCATCATGGAACTTGCTTCAGATCCAGCAAGGCTTGAGGCATCGACGATTTACACGCCGGAACAGAAGGCTGCGATCCGGCGTGCTGCACAGGTCATCTTCGATCTTTCCAACAGGTAACGGACACAACATGGCTGACAGCAAGTATCTCGACCTTGCGAAGTCGCTTGACATCAAGAAGGAATACCCGAACTTCGGTGTTTCGCGGTATCAAGACATCGCGTCTGAAATCGGTCGAGAGCAAAGGCAAGAGCAACTTCCGGGCGCTGGCGCGGCGGAAGAGGCTGGCGAATTCGCTGGCCGCGTTGCGTCTGCTGGCCTGACTCCGTTCGGGGCGCAGCGCTTCGGAGAGGCGCTTGCTTCCGTCTATGCCAAGATCTTTGGTACTCCGGGCGAAGCGCAGTTGCTAGAGCAAGTGTTCGTGTCGCGTGACATCGAGCGCCAGCAGGCTGGTGGGGTCAGGGATACCGTCGGTCGAACCTTGTCTGGCATGACCGCCGCGACCATTCGTGGCGCAGCGACCAACTTGGAAATGATCACGCCGGATATCGCCGATGTGATGCCGAGCGTCGAAGGGTTCTCCCGTGGGATGGCCTCGACTTCTGCCGTCGTGTCGGACACGTTCACGGACAAGGTCGCCGCTGCCGTCACGAACGGCGTTGCGAACATCGGACTTGCGGTCGTAGCGCCCCAGATTGCCGCTCCTGCGTTCTATTTCCAAGGCGCTGGTGGTGCTGCGAACGAGTACGACAACGCATTCGTCGAAGGCAAGTTGACCAGCAAGGACGGGATCTACCGACCGAGCGGCAAGTACATCGCCGCCGTCAAGGGTGGCGTGATCGAGGCTGCGACGGAATGGGTTGGCGCAAAGGCCGCTGTCAAGATCGCAAAGACCGTGTGGGGCCGTGAGGCGGTCAAGGCGATGAAGAACATGAACCCGGCGATGAAGTTCTCGACGGGACTTGGTCTTGCATATGGATCGGAGGCGGCAGAGGAAGGCGCAGCATCGCTTGCATACAGCGCGACCCGGAGGTTGCAAGGCGAGGAAGCGCCGGAATTCGGAACTGCGATCACCGAGGCTTTGACCGATGCGTTCTACGGTGGTTTCGGCGGTGCGGGCGCACACCCTTTCATCGCGGCCAGCGAGGCTTCGCAAGCCAAGGTGATGCGTCAGAGAATTTCCGACGCTGTTCGGCAGTCCAATGGCGCGTTCTCCGACCCGAATTTCTGGGATTCGATGCCGCGTGCGACGGTTGACGCGCTCAAGGCGATGACACCGCAGCAGCGGGAAGTCGAATTGCAGTCCGCTTCGTCAGCATATCACCAAGCAAATGCCGACCGACAGGTCGGAGCGAGGCTGGTCAACGACGCTGCCGCTGCGCTTGAGCAGTCGCAGAAGAAGTTGCAGGCTGTCGCGAAGAAGAACGATGCGGCAAAGACGGCTGAAGCACAGAAGAATGTCGATGCTGCGAAGTCCGCTCTCGACAATGCTGTCGCGAATCAGGCGACGCTCGCTGCGGAGTTGCTGTCGGCAAGAACGCGGGTCATCACGATTGCTGCATTCAACGCCCGCAACGCCCCGGTCATCGAGAAGAACACCAATGAAGTGCTGTCGGAACTCAAGTTGACACCGTCGATGGCACAGACGGCATCTGATCGTGCGGCTGAAGAGCAGATCAAGGCGCTTGGTTACGACATCTCGTTCTTTGACTCCACCGATCCTGACGCGGATCCTGCGTTCTACAGCCCGTCCGCGCCGAACACGGTGTTCCTGAAGTCGGGAATGACGAATGAGCAGATGATCGATGCGCTTGTGTTCGCGCACCACGAAGTGATGCACATCGTGCAGGCGACCGATACCGATCTGTACATGGCGCTGCGGAATGCGTTCGACGAGCAAAGCGTCGTTGAGGCTGGCGTTGAATACTTCAACAACAAACTTCGCAAGGATGACAGGCTTGCCCAGAGTGCCGCCGCGTCGATGGCTCAACAGGTCGCTGGTGTCCAGACCATGCCCATGCGGCAAGGCGAGATGATCGAGCAGCGTGCTGGGCGCACTTTGCTTGAAGCCGAGGGACAGGCGCGAGTGATGGAAGATGGGGTTCGGGAATTGTTCCGAACCGGAAAGGCTCCGGGTTTCCTTGGGCAGTTGATCGTGAAGATGGGCCTGCGTGGCCGTCAGGCAACGACGGCGTTGCGGGTTCGCTCGATGTTGCTGGAAGCAGCAAAGCAGCGCCAGCCGCGACCAGCCAAGCGCGGAACTCGGCAAGTGGCTCTTACGGAATTCGGCCAGCGGATCGAGGAGGCGAAGGGCGTGCTTCGCGGCCAGCAAATGCTGGAACAGCCGCCGACGGCTCCTGCGGCCCCGGCCAAGCCAACCCCGGCTGCTGCCCCTGCTGCCGCTGCGGCAGCGCCGACGGCTGCTCCCGTCCCGCCGTCGGCTTCGGCTTCGGCGGTGACGGCGAGCGGCATGACCCCGGCAGAGGCTGCTGCCGCCAAGACCCCTGACTTCAAGGCGATGGTCAACCTCGCCGTAAACGCCCTTCGCAAGACGAACAAGAAGTGGGCGGAAGGGAAGCGTCTGTACCCGATTGTGGAGGCAATGGAGCGGGACGGCGGAAAGGGTTTGTCCACCGAAGATTATGCCATCGGCATGGAACTGCAAGATGAAATGGAATCGCAGTTCGGCAAGGACTATTCGGTTCTGTGGGCGCGTGCGCGTGGCCCCGCCGCAACGGTCGAGCAGAAGCGAGAGAAGAAGTCGGGTCGATTCGTAGGAGCGCCGAAGTGGGTCGGCAAGTCCCCGGTCAAGTTGGAGAAGTTGCGTGCCAAGTTGCGGCAACTCGCGATGGAGGGCGAGGCTGGCCGGATGTGGTACGAGAACTCCAGCAAGGCAATTCTTGCCGCAGCCAACGGAGACATTGACGAAGCGGAGAAGATCGTTTCGCTCATCGCCATTTACTCGCCGAACGCCACGGTTCCGGCGAACACTTCGATGGCGCTGACCGCCTACTACCAATGGAAGGCTGGCGTTCCGATCAACGCAGGATTCTCCAAGGCAGATGAGAAGGCGACAGATCTTCTCGTCAACGGCAAGGCTTGGAGCGGCATCAAGACGAACTCGTTCTACCAGAACCTGATGGTCGAGATCGATTCGTCCAAACTCGATCCGGGCGTGGCGACGATGGATATGTGGATGGCTCTTGCCTTCGACTACGGAGACAAGGCGCTCGATCAGGGACCGAAGTATGTCTTTGCGGAGAACGAGATTCGTCGGCTTGCCGACGAACTCGGATGGAAGCCGCATCAGGTTCAGGCTGCGATCTGGACCGCGATGAAGGGCCGCATCGACCCGATTCGTGCCGACCTCAAGAAGAGAGAACTGCGTCGCGGCATCGGCGAGATGGTCACGAAGATTGACGAGAAGACGGGCAAGCAGACCGAGGTGTATCGCATCAAGAAGGGGCGCGAGTACGACCACTTCCGACTTGCCCACAAGATGGGCATGATGCACACGCTGCGTCAGCAAGACATCGCGGCCAGCAAGTACGACTTCAGCAACGCTATCAACGACCGCATGGTTCAGATGTCTTGGGAAGCGACCCCAAGCACCGCCACGGGGCGTTCGCTTCCGGGAATTCACAGCGCTCCAATTCAGCAACAGTTTGAATATCTCAAGGAGATCATGGATGTCCTGTACGTCAACGGGCGCGATGTCATCGCCGACCTCGTTGGGTTGCCGCAGGGAACCACGATCACCGGGTTCAGCGCATGGATGGGCAAGATCGGCGCTGGAGCGCAGACGTTCGTCCCGGTCCCGTTGAAGGGCGCTGGCGCGAAGCGAACCTTCACGCCGGAAGCGAAGCAGTTGCTCAACCTTGCCGCACTTGTGCGCGGCTTCGTGATGGAGCAGGACTCCGTCGTTTATCACGCCCCAATCTGGGACGATGCGAAGATCCGCCACAACGGCGTGCAGATTTACACGCAACGTCCGCTGAATCGAGCGGAGATGACGGCGCTTTACGCAGCGCTACAGAAGAAGTTCAACACCACGGAACTTGCACCGGGCTATCGGAATGATGGCGCTCGCGTGTTGAACTTCACGGACATTCCGAACAAGAAGTTCCACGATGGGCTGAAAGAGGTCATCGAGCAGTTGCCCAAGGACTTCGGTGGTGGTACTGTTGAACTTGAATCCTTCCGATCCGAAGGCAACTACATCGGCAACGATTGGAGCGAGAATCCAAATGGCGAAAGTTACTTGGCGCAAATCGAGTCCCTCAAGCCCGATCTACTCGGAGGGGTCAGAGATCTTCGTTCCCGTATCCAATCCGTCAACCAGCGGTTCGATGCCCGATACGGGTGGTCAACCCTTGCTGCCCGACGAGGAGGAGCGCCTCGCGACCGAGTGGAACAGCCTTCGGCTGGAGCGCTTGATGCGCTTGCAGGAGCGCCTGTCATCAGAGGGTTCACTGGCCCCGACCCGGTCATCGTCGCCGTCGCCGAGCGCTATGCCGCTTCCCGAGGGATCGACCTCAAGCGGCAGTCCGAGTACGCAGATGTAGACCTCGACCGTGCGCGTCGCATTGCCGACGCATACGAAAAGATGGAACACAAGCCGCAGGATCCTGCGGTCGCCGAGGCGTACAGGCAACTGATCGAGCAGACCACGGCGCAGTATCAGGCGCTAGTCGATGCTGGCTACGAGTTCTACTTCGTCGATCTTGACAACGATCCATACGCCGACCAGCAGGGTGGCTTCGGCAATCCGTACAACGCCGTGCGCGATCTGCGTGCGAACAGGCGCATGGCGGTGTTCCCGACGGAGAGCGGATTCGGAAGCGGCGCGACGGACCTCGATGTCAGCAACAACCCCTTGCTCGCCGATACCGGGCTGCAATGGGCATTCGGTCGCCCCGGCGGTCCGCTCAAGCGGGTGACCGCCAACGACCTGTTCCGCGCTGTCCACGACGCAATGGGTCACAGCCTTGAGGGCGCTGGGTTCCGGGCGCGTGGCGAGGAGAACGCATGGCAAGCCCATGTGCGCCTGTTCACCGGGGCGGCTATCGGGGCGATGACTTCGGAGACTCGCGGTCAGAATAGTTGGCTGAACTTCGGTCCGTTCGGAGAGAAGAACCGCGATGCGAAGGTTGAGGACACGACCTTTGCTGACCAGAAGGTCGGGCTGATGCCGTCGTGGACTTGGGAGGAGGGTCGCGTCGGAAGCGTCCTGTCGGCTCGCCGCCCATCGAAACGGTTCTTCGACGAGGTCGCCCGTGGTGAACGCAAGTGGGCGTTGACAGACAAGCAGGGCAAGCCCGTGATGGTCTATCACGGGTCTATTCGCGAAACGCCGATTGTTCCGTTTGGTCGCCTTCCGAGCAGTGGGAAGATGCCGATGCTGCGATACGGAAATGACGGTATGTCATTTACGGACAATCCAACTTTTGCTGAATCGTTTGGCGATCAGGTATACCCGGCGTGGATTAGCGCAAAGAATCCAGCAGAAGTTGATATACGAACCAATCATTGGGCTCGAATTCCTGCGTGGGTTGCTCATCGAGAGTTGCAGAAATATCTTGGCGACAGCGTGTACGAACTCGTCAACAAGGTTGCTGGAACAGAATCGTCTGAATGGTTCGACGAAGGATTGATTGATGCATGGCTGAAAAACGGTCGAATTGAAAAGCGTTATGGATGGATTCCTGTTGTCACTGCCGATGACATTGCTGGGATTCTTATTGCTGCTGGTCACGATGTTGTTGTCCTCAAGAACATTTCGGACGAGGGATCGCAGAATCGTGGCGGATGGAGAGGCAGCATTCACGCCGAGGTTGTTGTTGCTTCTGGGGATCCGATCATCAACGCGCTGACCAATCAGCGCGTCACCGATGCCGAATACAAGACGCTCGCTGCTCGCCGAGTTCCATCTCGCCAGTTGGAATCGTTTACTCCAGAGTGGCGTGCGTGGTTTGGTGACAGCAGAGTGGTTGATGCGGACGGAAATCCGCTTCCCGTCTATCACGCTACTCGCGCAGGACGAGACTTTGATGTATTCAAGGTCACCAAGGATCTTGGATATCACTTTGCTTCCACGCCCGAGGCGGCTGATCGGGCGCTTGGAAGCCGAATTGGCGGGATGTCGCAAACTGGCGGCGCTCGTATTTACCCCGTGTACCTGTCCATCAAGAACCCACTTCGTGTTTCCGAAACCGGAAGCAAGATGATGGGCGATCTTGGCGGTTGGAACTTTGGTGACTTGATCGGTCAGTTCTATCGACCTGTCAGACTTGGCGAATCAAATCTGTTCCGTTATGTCCCCGAGGACAACGAGTTCGATGCTCCAGAAGGAATGGACTTTTCGGAAGCGATGCGTTCCGGTATGGTCACTCGTCCTTCCGAGCGCACCGGATTGATTGATATGACTCCGTTGGAGTATGTGCAAAAGATCAATTCGGAGGTACGCGAAGAACTCGGAGAACGGACTCAAAAGAATCGAGTCGCATTCAACAAGGCTGCGTTGCAGAAGTTCGTCGCTGATCTGAAGCGACTTGGCTACGACGGGATGGTGTACAAGAACATCGTCGAAGGCGGCGGTGACAGTTGGATTGCGTTTGATTCCAACCAGATCAAGTCCGTCTTCAACGAGCGTCCGACAAATAAACCGCAGTTGCTCGCCGCTCGCCGCAACATCACTACAAAGCAGGATGCTGACTACCGCGACCTATCGCCGATTTGGGAAGTTTCCGTTGATCCAGATATTGCAACATTTGAGGAAGCCCATGTTGGTGGCATTGCCGATCTTGGCAATGGAGATGCCAAGTACATCGTGTCGTTGATCCCAAACTACGAAGCCAAGATATCGGTTGTGAGAAATGCTATTCGGCGCGTGCTTGGTGACTCGTTCAAGTTGTATCGGTCAATGTCGCGAGCGCAATTGAATGCTTGGAAAAACGGCGAAGACATCGGTCCGATGAGCGGAACGACAAATCGTTCTCTCGCGGAGCGTTTTGTCAATCTTGCAGCGGTTAGAGACAAGAACCGCGTTGTTGTTGAGGTTGACGCGACACCGGAAATGATCGTTTTTCGAGGCAGCGAAAACGAATCGGAGTTGGTATTTGACGCAAACGAAATCTCTGCAGATCAGGTGCGCGTTATTTCGCCGACACTCTCCGCTCGCCGTCGCGTTGCGGAAGGAAAGTCCGAACGCCGCGTTCGTCTTGCGTATGGCATCGGTCGCCGAGAAGGTCTTCTGTCAGGTGAGGTCAGGGGTCAGGCTGTAGCCAAGCGCGAAGAGAAGCGAAAGGCTGCACAACTTGTGCGCGAGGAACGGAACAAGGAGCGCGTCGAGGCGTTGGCAAAGCGCATGGAGATGCGTGCTGCGTTCCGAGACCGCGTTGCTGGCCTGATGCTCGACATCGAAGCCGCAGCGGAAACGAACGACGAACTTCGCAACCGCATCAATGTCATGCGTAAGTATGAGCGTGCAGGACGCAAGAAGGCTGCGGAGAAGGCGCAGTCGCAGATCCTGAAGGCGTGGATCAAGGGTCTTTACAAGGGCCGTGCCGTCGGTCGCAAGGAAGGGATTGAAGAAGCCAAGGCGCGGATGGCCGATCTGCGGAAGGCCGCTGTCGAGGTCATCGCGACGCTTCCGATCAAGTTGCGCGGCAAGTATGTCAATGCCGTTGCGACGATGAAGACAGCCGCAGGAATCAACAAGATCGCTCGCCGTGTCGTTCAGGATCTTGCGATGGCGGAAGCCATCGAAACGGTGGCCGCGATCAACAGGATGGACAAGCGCGTGAGAAAGGTCGGGCTGCGTGCGGAAACGCGGTCTGATCTGTTGTCGGCGCTGTCATCCGCGAGATCGATGCTCGCCGCAGGACGAAAGCGGATGCTCCCGTTCACGGATACGGCAGACATTGCCGCCCGAACCGCAAGCGCACAGGCTCTTCTGGAATCGGCCATGCAGCGATTCGATGTCGAGCGTGCGGAATACAGGGATGCACGCGATGCCAGAGCGGACGAAGCGGCTGCGGATGCGTCTGCGCTTGGAGCGTCGCTTGCGTCATTGCCGAAGGTCGAGCGTGGTCGCATCTCCTCGATGGCTCCGAGGAGAAACATCATCCGCGACATCCTGTCAACCATCGGAAACTCCGACATCTACACCCTGATGCAAGCCATCGAGGGCGGGGCTGGCGGTGTACTCGGGAAGATGTGGGCCGGGTTCGCCGAGGCAAAGGGCAACATGACGCTCGACCGCAAGCGCATCGACGAGCGAATCGACGCGGCGCTTCGGTCAGCCGGGTATTCGGGCTATGACGGATATGCGACGAATGCCGCTGGGTTGTACGGCGAATCGTCTGCCGAGACCGTGACGGTCAGCCTTGGCGGAAATCCGATGACGATCACCGTTGACCAGATGCTGCATCTGGCTGCGATGGATGATCAGACGGTGGCCCTGCTGACCGACGATTCGGATCCGACCGGAACGCCCGGAGCGCCAATCGTGTTCTCGACCGACCGCAATGCCACGCCGATCTACATGACGCGGCAGGAATTCGCGGACATCAGAACCAGCCTGACCGATGGGCAGCGCAGATTGATTGACGAGATGAAGGCGATCTTGGAGCAGGAGATCCAGCCTCGCGCCTTCGACATTCACTTCCAGATTCACGGTCGCCAGCCTGACATCGTTCCGGGGTACTTCCCGCGCCAGCGACTCGGCGACGAGATTGCTGGGCAGACAATCGACCCGAATATGCAGCCGAACATGGTGATGAACACCATGCTGTCGAACGCCGGGTTCCTCCAGCAGCGCGTCGCCGCGAAGTCCACGATGGTTGTCGGCGGCATGATGCGGACGATGGACAGCCACCTCGACGAATCGTTGCGGCTGATTCATCTGTCTCTCCCGCTTCGGTATGCGATGTCTGTCCTGAAGTCCGCTCGCGTCCGCAGCGGAATCGAGGCGACGATGGGAGATGGCGGCAACGACGCGATCAGGAAGTTGGTTCTGAATGGCGTTGGCCTGTCTGGAAAGCCGCAGGGCGGATTTATCGAGGGGCTGAATGCCAACGTGAGCGGCGCTCTCATCACACTCAACCCCAAGACTTGGCTTCGGCAGTTGGGTGGTGCGTTCCGGCTCGCGAGCGAAATGCCAGTTGGGGCGTGGTCGAATGGCGTTGCTCGGATGGCGACGATGACCCCGGCGCAGCGCCGGGACATGGCTCGGGCCGTCGAATCTATCAACGGGTACTTCTATGACCGACACCGTCGCAGCCAAGTCGGCATCTTCGCGAACGTGCTTGGAGACCCGAATACGGCACGCGACAGGTGGGCAGCGTCGCTGGCATCGTCGGCTCGTTCTCTCGCCTCGGTCGGGGAAAGCGTGGCGGCGGGCAAGTTCGCTCGTTCGGTGCGTGATCTACGCGAAGGCGTGCTGCCGATCAGCCGGGTTCTGAAGAGCGCTGACGGAATGCTTCGCATGATCGACAGGCAGATCATGCTGGCCGCGTTCATCGGTATGCGTGCCGATCTCGCCGCACGAAACCCGTCGATGACCAATGCGGAACTTGATGTCGGTGCGGCAAAGATGGCCGAACAGGCATTCCGAAAGACGCAGAACGTGAGCGACCCGCTCGATGACACGGTCTTTGCTGCCCAGCAGAAGTTCTCGCAGGGCATTGGTCGGCTGATGTTCCCGTTCAGCAGCGACCCGCTCAAGGGCTACAACCAGATTCGCCGTGCCGTCGCAAGCCGCGATCCTGCGTTGATTGCGAAGACGGCAGCAGGGGTGTCGAGCAACATCGCTCTGGCCGCTGCAATCAATCCGCTGTGGACGGCGGCTGGCATCGCCATCGCCAACGCGCTCGGAGGCGGCGGCGACGAAGAGGATGAGGACATGATCCGTCGCATGGCGATGGAACAGGAAATGGGGTATCTGCCGTCACGGGTCGCTGGCGACGCGGCATCGGCGGTGTTTGGCTACCTCGGCATGGCCGGGGGTGCAATTGTCGATGGCGCTATGGGAAGTCCCGAGCGTGCCGACGATGTGCTGGAGCCGCTCGTAATCCGTTTCCTCGGAGACACTTCCAAGTATCTCGCGCAGGGAGACTTGCCAAGCCTGTCAGAAACGACGCTGCAACTGGCTGGTGTTCCTGTGGTTGCGCCTGTATCCACCGTCACGGGCGTGGCCGCGAAGGCCAAGCCGAGCGACCGCAAGTTGCTGGAGTACTACCGCAAGTTGGATAAGGCTGGCGAACTTACGCCGAAGCAGCGCCAGCGGTTGAACGTGCTGGCTGCTCGGGAACGCATCAGGCTGGCGCAGGAACGTCGCGAGAAACAATTGCAGCAGTAGTGTTGCAATGTGGGTGTGGGATGGTTACCATGTGTGTGCGGCACGAAGCCGCAGAAAGGAGAGACACATGGAAACTGACACCCAGAAGCCACGGCGACACGCCACGCTGACGATCAAAGCCGCCACGAAGCGCCGCATTGAGCGCTACGCGGAGGCTGGTCGCTGGACCCAATGTGCGCTGATCGATCTGCTGCTGGATCGGTACGCGCACGAACTGCCGCAGCCAGCGGAAGAGTCTGAACGCCCCTACGTTTGAAGAAACGCCGTGGGTCCGAAGACCACACGGCGGTTTGGGAGAGACCAATGCTTGAACGATTCACACCCCCGGCGCTTCCCCACATCGAGCGGGATCTGCCTGATTCAATCTATCACTCATTCGATGCCATGTCTGCTTCGCGGCTGCGGATTCTTGATCGCAGCACCTCGTTGCATCTGGCTCACAGCATCGCAAACCCGTCTGATTCCCCGGCGCTTGCCGTCGGTCGCGCCCTGCATTGCAAGGTGCTGACACCTCACCTGTATTTGCGTGACTTTGTGGTGGCCCCAGCCGTTGACCGCCGCACCAAGGAAGGCAAGGCGACCTACGAGTCGTTCGTTGCCTCGGTCGGCAGCAAGACCGTGCTGACCGCCGACCAAGCCGAGGAGGTCTCGGCGATGGCTGCTGCCATTGCCGCCAACCCGGATGCACGCATGGTGGTGTCCGACCTGAACGGCAGCGCCGAGGTCTCGCTGTTTGCCGAGATCGCTGGCGTGCGTGCCAAGTCGCGCTTCGACAGGCTGGTCGAGGTCAACGGCGAGCGCATCATCGTCGATGTGAAGACCACCGCATCGAGCGCATCGAAGTCGGAGTTTGAGCGCACGATCTGGAACTTCGGGTACGGCGTGCAATGCGCGTTCTACTTGGAGATGGCGCGAGCGTGCGGCGTTCCGGCGCAGCACTTCGTGTTCGTGGTGGTCGAGAAGACCGCTCCGTATGCGACCGCCGTCTATCGGTTCAGCGACGAGATCGCGGAGGCGTTCCGCCCTCGGATGCTGGAACTCGTCACGCAGTACAAGGCTTATCTCGCGGAAGGTCCGCGTGGTTACGAAGGTGTCACCGAGATCGGCATCCCAGCGTGGGCTGCTGCTCGCATCGCACAGAACTTGGGAGAGTTCAATGAAGTCTGAAATCGTGAAGGCTGGCATGACCAGCGACAAGGTTGAGTTGATTGGGCGCACCATCGCGAAGGGCTGCTCGCCCGACGAGTTGGCGCTGTTCGTCGCCATCTGCGACCGCACCGGGCTGGACCCGTTCGCTCGGCAGATCTACGCCATCCCGCGCTGGGATGGGAAGTTGAAGCGCAACGTGATGACCCCGCAAGTCAGCATCGACGGCGCTCGGCTGGTTGCCCAGCGCAGCGGCCAGTATGCGGGGCAGGACGGCCCGTACTGGTGCGGCGAGGACGGCGTGTGGAAGGATGTGTGGCTGTCCAACAAGTTGCCCGTCGCCGCCAAGGTCGGCGTGATGCGAACCGGGTTCGCGGCTCCGATCTATTCGGTTGCCCTGTTCGGCGAGTACGCGCAGCGGTTCGATGACGGAAACCTGTCAGGCTTGTGGAAGAAGTTCCCTGTGCAGATGATCGCCAAGTGCGCCGAGATGTTGAGCCTGCGTCGCGTCTTCCCCGCCGAACTGTCCGGTCTGTACAGCGCCGAGGAAATGTCGCAGGCCGACACGCCCGTGGTCGATGCGGTGGTTGCCGAGCCGCGCCACGACACCGGGTTGAAGCGCTTGCAATTGGCGACAACCGCCGTTACCATCGATGTGCCATCCACTCCGGTTGCCGTTGCTGCGGTGACCGAGCCGACCCCCGGAAGGGGCGGGAGCGCCGCTTCGGCTGGCGCTCCTGCCCTCCCGGCGGCGGAACAGGTGAGCGACGCGGACGATTCCGATCTGGGGTACGACACTCTCGTCATCACCGAGGTCGAGCGTGCGATGTCGCGCAGCGCGAACCCGCAGGAGTTCCTGCGGATCACGACGCAGGACGGCATGAAGATGTGCTGCTGGGACAACCACCTGTTCGCGAAGATCGAGGACTGCGTCGGCAAGGAGGTCCGCGCCGTCGTGCAGTACCCGCCGCCGTCCACGGCTGCGCGAGGTGCGAAGCCGAAGATCACCGAGATCGTCGGCGCGAAGCAGCCCGCGAAGCGAGAGGAGGTGGACGATGCGAACATCCCGTTCTGACTTCGCTGGCTACATGGGGGGCGGCGCAAGCCGCCCCCTGACGGGCGCTCACCAGATCGCCCGCCGCAGCGATCCATCGACATCGCACGCCGCCGCCGCAGACATGGCTCCGAAACTCGGAAAGATCCAGCAGCAGTTGCTGTGGGCGTTCAAGTCGGAAGCGGCCCGGAACGGGCTGACTCCCGACGAGGCCGAGGAGTTGGCTGGACTGCACGTTGGCGCTCGGCGCAGGGTCAGCGAACTGCACAACGCAGGGTTGATCGAGCCGACCGGGGAAGTTCGACCGGGAAGGGCTGGCAAGGCGCAGCGCGTGTTCAGGATCGCACGCACCAAGGTTGTACCGACCGACCTGTTCGGAGGTGTCGCATGATCGCCATCGAACTCGACATCAGGTTCAACCGTGGTGAGGAGTTGCAGTACGGTGCGAATTGCCAATGCGACATTCCATCGGCGACCGTCGATCAGGTTGGATCGGCGATCATGTCGATGGTCGAGCAGACTTGCGAGGCCATGCAGGAGAATGCGCGTAAGTCGGACATGATCGGCATCGACAGCAAGGTGTTTCGGATCTCGGTCGAAAGCGACAGGCGCAGGGCATCGTTTGAAATGACGGTTCGTCCAACCGACAACTGGACCGAGGCGGGCAACACGCTTGTCGATTGGATCCTTGGTGATGCCGTCGAGGAGGTGCTGGCATGAGCCTCCCTTGGTTTCCGTTGTACGCCAACGACTTCGTGGTCTCCACGGTCACGATGTCCCCGGCGTGCGTCGGCTCGTACATCCGGCTGCTGTGCTACGCATGGACAGCCGGGTCGATCCCGAACGACTACGAGGTCTGCTCCCGCATCGCCGTCGGCATGACACCGACGGAGTGGAACGAGATCCGCCATCGGTTTGAGGTGGTGTCCGATCCAGATACGGCTGTCGAGAAGTTGGTCAACCCACGCATGGAGCGCGAGCGCGAGCGGACGGAGGTGATCCGCGAGGCTCGCCGGGAGGCCGCTGCCCGGACGAACGCCAAGCGCTGGGGCGCTGACCGAGTCGCTGACCGAGTCGGTGACCGTGTCGCTGACGGGTCGTATTCACAATCACATTCACAACACAACACAGAAGGGGAGCGAGTCGCTGACCGAGTCGGTAAGCGACCCAAGCATGACGCGGTCGCGCAACTTCAGCGCATCACGAAAGGAAAGGCCAGCGATGGAGCGTGATCACGGCGACGAACACATCCCGACCCAGCGGGAGATCGACATCGAGCGGTGCGGAAACGAGTGCAACTGCACCCGAGACTCGGACCCATCGAAGTGGTGCTGGTTGCATCAGCAGATTTGGGAAAGCGAGGTTGAACATGACTGACCTTGTGGCTGAACTTCGGAAGCGCCACGACAGCGTGGCGTTTCCATTCGTGCCTACCACCCCCATCGTCGGGCCGACGATCTTCTCGCAATCCGCCGACGAGATCGAACGGCTGCGGAATGAGCGAAACGCCTTTGAGGCAGAGCGCGATGAACTCATCAGCATCTCTAACAAGTTGAAGCGCGAGCGCGACGAGGCGAGGCGGATGTTCTGCAAGTGTCATGCACAAGCAGAAGCGATTGGATATGCCGAAGGGCGTGGCTGGGACTGCTTCAAGGAGGACGGCAAGTGAGCGACTTTCCCGAGATCACTACCGAGCAGATCGTGGCTCGTCTTCGCATGATCGTGGCAGAGCCAGATTCGCTCTGCAAGACCGACCTCCACTACATAGAAGACGCTGCCGACGAA